>CEQL01046590.1_pt1 | contig 18558 bp, 15 predicted proteins | sample 356281 | NCBI WGS metagenome assembly CEQL01 (sample SAMEA2621203, study PRJEB7988) | marine metagenome | biome: marine biome (ENVO:00000447); feature: surface water layer (ENVO:00002042); material: "saline water (ENVO:00002010), including plankton (ENVO:xxxxxxxx)" | depth 5 m
AAAGAATAAATATCATCATCAATTTCCTTTTTGTTTTTTATTTTTAAATTATCTGGAATATTAATTATTGAAATTTCAAAATATGTATTTGAGTTTAGGCTTTCAATTAAAGCTTTGCTAAATCTATTTGAAATTAGATTTTGATTATTTTCCTCAGATGACATATTAGTATATAAAATAGTATTAGAGGGAATGAAATTAAGTATAGAATCATTTTGATTTTCATTTGTGAAATTATTAGAATCTATTTTAGATGAAAAGCCATTCATTCTAACCAATCCATTGCTCATCTCAATATCAAAAAATGATTTTTTTGGTAATGATTTTAATGAATTATTAAATAACTCTTGAGGGAAAATATTTAATAATATTTTTTGTATATCGTTTAGGTTCAAATAAATATTTCCAAAGTCATTTTTAATCTTAACTTGAGAAAATAAACTAGGATTGTTTTTTTTAAATATCAGTTCTGAATTACTGATACTTCTAATTATATCTTCTATAATTAATGAATTAGTTGAATAAACTGAAATATTATCTAAAAATGCAAATACATGATTTTTATCATTTTTTTTTGCCTCAAAGATTATTTCTCCATTTAAATTTCTTTCGTTTATATCATAGTCTTTATTTTTTAGATTTTCAATAATGAAATCTTCATCTAAGTTTTTTTTATAGCTTAAATAAACGGGCTCTAGGGTCTTATTTGATAAGTTAAAATATGATATTATTAGTTTATTATCTCTAAGATATTCTTCTAACTTCCCATCAATAAAATTATCAAAATCATTATAATCATCAATAATTGATTTTATAGAATTTATTAATTTAGATTCTTTTAGCTCAAATAATACTTTATCCCATTGAGAATTTGGCTCATCTAATTCTATAATTAGAGTGGATTTATCTGGAATAATATCCCAGAGATCAGTGCTAGATTTTTTTTGATTGTAGAAAAAAAATAAAAAAAAGGAAAACAAGAGAAAAATAATGAATAAGGATAATCTTTTTTTCATCTTAAATCTTAATTTTGATTTTAATTTATCAATTAGTTTTTACTATTTAAATTTACTGAAATTATATGAAGCAATATCATAATCTCTTACGAACAATTTTAGAAAAAGGAGAGAAAAAATCAGATAGGACTGGAACGGGGACAATAAGCGTATTTGGCCACCAAATGAGATTTGATTTAAGTAAAGGTTTTCCATGCATTACTACAAAAAAATTACACTTAAGATCAATAATTCATGAACTCTTATGGTTTCTGAAAGGTGATAATAATATTAAGTATTTAAATGAAAATGGTGTTAGAATATGGGATGAATGGGCAGATAAGGATGGTAATCTAGGCCCAGTGTATGGAGTTCAGTGGAGAAGATGGCAAGGAAAAGACGGCGAAACACATGATCAAATAAAGAAGTTAATTAAAGATTTAAAAGAGAACCCTCATTCTAGAAGACACATCATAAGCGCATGGAATGTTCCTCATATAGATACAATGGCTTTACCTCCTTGCCATACAATTTTTCAATTTTATGTTTTAAACGGTAAATTATCCTGTCAACTATATCAAAGAAGTGCTGATGTTTTCCTAGGTGTTCCTTTTAATATAGCATCTTATGCATTATTAACGATGATGGTTGCTCAAGTATGTAATCTAAAACTAGGTGACTTCGTTCATACATTTGGTGATGCACATATATATTTAAATCATTTAGATCAAGTTAAACTTCAGTTAGAAAGAGATTTTTTTCCTTTACCAAAAATGAAAATCAATAATAAGGTTGATGATATCTTTTCATTTAAATATGAAGATTTTGAATTAGTTGATTATCAGGCTCATCCACATATTAAGGGAGAGGTTTCAGTATAATTATTTTGTTGTTTCTTCTTAAATTCTATCTTTGCAACGTTATTAAAGAAAGAATTTAATAATTTAATCATCTAATAAGTATGTTAAAACTCATAATCTTAATTTTCTTTTCAACAAATATCTATGCTCAATCAAATAAGTATTTGGAGCTTTCTTTAGAGGAATGTATTGAGATTGCACTTGAAAACAATCTTCAATTAAAAAGAAGCATTATTAATGAAAGATTACAAAAAGTAGGGTATAACCAATCTATTTTACAGCAGACACCTACATTAAATGTCTTTTCAAATTATGGTAATAATTATGGTAGATCCATTGATCCAACTACCAATACTTTTATTTCTAATAATTCAAACTTTTCTGGAGTTAATGCTTCAGCTAGTCTCAATTTATTTTCTGGTTTTTCTGTTAGAAATAATATTAAGAGATCTAAAACCCTTCTTGAAAAAAGTGCTTTTGATTTAGAAAATACTAGAAACAACGTAATGCTTAGTGTTGTAAGTTCATATTTAAATGTATTATTAAGTACTGATAGGCTAGATAATGCAAGATTTCAATTACAATCTACTCAAGAGCAATTAAGTAGAACTACAAAATTAGTTGATGCTGGTTCTATAGCTATTACTAACAAGCTAAACTTAGAAGCCCAAGTTGCTGGTGATGAACTTGCATTGATTCAACAAGAAAATAATTATAGATTGACAGTTCTTCAGTTAAAACAACTTTTGTTATTAGAAACAAATAAAGAAATAAAGATAATAAAACCAAATATTGAGTTAACCCCATCAACTGTTATTGATTCTGATCCTGATGAAATTTATTCTGTTGCTATTAATATATTGCCTGAGATAAAAAGTGCAGAAAAAAATGCTCAATCTAGTTTATATGACCTTAGAATATCTAGAAGTGGAAGGTTCCCTACTTTGAGTGTGTCTTCAAATTTTAGTTCTAACTATTCAAGCTTTGCAAATAGGGAAAGAGAATTTTATGATGGTTTTTCAATGCAACCTACTACTATCGGATATTTAACAAATAATCCCCTACAAACTGTATCATCTCTAACATTGGTACCAAATGTTGTAGGTTCTGATAAGGATTTTACTCTATTAGAGCAATGGAAAGATTATCTTAGTAAATCACTATCTTTTTCTATTTCAATTCCAATTTTTAATAGATATCAAACATCCTCGAATATAAAAAGAGCTAAGCTAAATAAAGAAATTGCAGATATTAGTGTAATTGAAGCGCGAAATCAAGTAAGGCAAACTATTGAAACCGCATACAATGATGCTCTTGCTGCTTCAAAATCTTTTACGGCATCTCAAAAGCAAGTTAGAGCACTTGAAGAATCGTTTAGAATTATAAAAAGTCAATATAATTTAGGATCAGTAAATTATACTGAATATCAAATTTCAAATAATAATTTAGTTAGAGCAACAAATGATTTATTGATATCTAAATATGATTATATTTTTAAATTAAAAGTTTTAGACTTTTATCAAGGAAAAAAATTAACTTTTTAAATATGAAAAATAAAAAAACATTAATAATAATTGGGTCTTTAGTGATTGGAGGAATTTTATTACTAACAATTGGTAAAAGATTAGAGTGGTTTGGTGGAGTAAAACCTATTGAAGTAGAAGTTAAAGAAGCATCTAAAGGTAAAATTACTGAATTAGTTACTGCATCAGGTGAGATTCAACCTGAGGTAGAAGTTAGAGTAAGTCCTGAGGTCCCTGGTGAGATAATTGAACTTACTATAATGGAGGGAGATTTTGTAGATGAAGGTAAATTATTAGTAAGAATAAGACCAGATAACTTTATTAATGCTTTAGAAAGAGCTAAGGCCAATTATAATCAAGTAAGAGCTAACCTTTCTAGTTCTAAATCTAATTTATCTAGATCTGAAGCTCAGTTTTTAAGATCTAAACTGGAATTTAATAGACAAAAATCTTTGTTTGAACAAAATGTAATTTCTGACTCAGAATATGAAATTGCTGAAACGAATTTTAAAGTATCTACACAAGACTTAGAGTCCAGTAAACAAAGTGTAAAAGCTAGTGAATATGTTGTTAGAAGTGCAAAAGCAACAGTTGATGAAGCTGAAGAAAATTTAAGAAAAACAAGCATTATAGCTCCCATGACCGGTACAGTTTCTTTATTGAGTGTTGAGTTGGGAGAAAGGGTAGTTGGTACATCTCAAATGGCAGGAACTGAATTACTAAGAATTGCTGATTTGTCAATAATGGAAGTTAGAGTTGATGTTAATGAAAATGATATTGTAAGAGTGAATATTGGTGATACAACTAATATTGATGTTGATGCCTACAACACATATGAAAAGGTATTTAAAGGAGTTGTAACCGAAATAGCTAGCACTGCAAATCCTAAACCTTCTCCAGATGCTGTAACTGAGTTTAAGGTGAAGATTAGAGTAATTAATGAGTCATTTAAAGATCTGACAGTAGAGGAGGGTATTGAAAATCCATTCAAACCAGGAATGACTGCAAGTGTAGAAATAATTACTCAAGAAAAAGAGGATATTCTTGTTGTTCCAATATCATCAGTTACTACTAAAAATGAAAAAGATAGCCTTGGAAATGAGGAAGTTAAACAAGTAGTTTTTGTAGATAATAATGGAGTTACAGAAATGATTCAAGTTGAAACTGGAATTAGTGATTTTGAAAATATTGAGATTCTTTCAGGCTTAAAAGTAGAGGACAGAGTCATAAGTGGTCCTTATATTGCAATATCACAAAAACTTAAAGATGGATCTGTCATAAAAGTAAATAAGGTTAATGGTAAAAGCGTAGATGGTTCAGGTTCTCAAGATGAAAAATCAGGAGTTTCTGTAAGTGTTAGAATTGGTAATTAAAACATTTACTTTCTTTTTATAAATTTTATTTCTTTAGTTATTATTTTTGCGAAAATAACACAAGTAAAATATGGACTTATTTGAAAAAATTTTAAGAGATAAAGGCCCCTTGGGAGCTTATTCTCATATTGATGATAATTATTACATGTTTCCAATGCTGGAAGGTGAGATTGGACCTAGAATGAAGTTTAAAGGAAATGATGTATTGAATTGGAGTTTAAATAATTATTTAGGATTAGCTAATCACCCTCAGGTAAGAGAAACAGATGCTCAAGCTGCAAAAGATTGGGGGCTATCATATCCTATGGGTGCTAGAATGATGTCTGGTAATTCAGTTCATCATGAAAAACTTGAAAAAGAATTATCAGAATTTGTTCAAAAAGAAGATTCAATACTTTTAAATTATGGTTATCAGGGAGTACTATCCATTGTTGACTCTCTACTTGATAGAAAAGATGTTGTTGTTTATGATTCTGAGTGCCATGCTTGTATTATAGATGGTCTTAGAATGCATATTGGAAAAAGATTTGTATATCCACATAATGATATTCAAAACTTAAAAAGTCAGTTAGATAGAGCAACAAAAATTGTTAAAGAAACAGGAGGTGGAATTTTAGTTATAACTGAAGGTGTTTTTGGTATGTCAGGAAATATGGGAGATTTAGCATCTATTGTATCTCTTAAAAAAGATTATAATTTTAGATTATTAGTCGATGATGCACATGGTTTTGGTACTATGGGTAAGACGGGTGCAGGATCAGGAGAGGAGCAGGGCGTTCAAGATGGTATAGATCTATTCTTTTCTACTTTTGCAAAGTCAATGGCAAGTATTGGTGCTTTTGTTTCTGGAGATAGTGATATAATTGATAATTTAAGATATAAATTAAGATCTCAAATATTTGCAAAATCATTACCGATGCCTTTAGTTATTGGAAATTTAAAAAGACTTGAATTATTAAGATCTAATCCTGAATTTAAAAATAAATTATGGGATATTGTGGATGCTATTCAAAATGGATTAAAGGAAAATGGATTCAATATTGGAACTACTCAATCTCCTGTGACTCCTATTATTTTAAAAGGTGATGTTTATGAATGTACAAACCTAATTAAAGATCTTAGATCTGAGTACAGCATCTTTTGCTCAGGTGTTATATATCCAGTAGTACCTAAGGGTGTAATTATGCTAAGAATTATACCAACAGCTTCTCATACTTTGGATGATGTAAATCAAACAATAAGTGCATTTAAAGAGGTAAAAAAGAAGCTAGATGATGGTATTTATCAAAAAATGGGTGAAAAAGGGGCTGTTTTATCATAAAATCATTAAAAAACGGCTAAAACTATAAGATTTATTAGTTTTTTTTCATAAATTGTCTTAGTACTATTTTTAATTTAAATTATATATGATGAGTAGATACGACGAACTATCTGGCTTAGTTAACGACTTAGGTCCTGACTTTGCTAAATTTTATGATAAAGGAAATAAGGCAGCTGGAACTAGAGTTAGAAAGGGCATGCAAGCTTTAAAAGTTTGGGCTCAAGATGTTAGAAAAGAAGTTCAAGCTAGAAAAAACGCTTCTTAATTAACTCAAGAAAAAGTTTTTAAATTAAAGGTGGTCTAATAGATCACCTTTTTTTATTTTAATTTTTTTAGATAATTATATAGTTTAGATAATCTGTGATTAATATCATATTCAATATCAGATTTTAGAATCATCTCAAACAAATTCATTTTTTGATTAATAAAACCAATTCTGCACTTAGAAAATGAATTAATTAAAATATTTTCCATCTCTGGAATTAAATTTAAATCTGGATATATAAGAAAGTCATATTGTTGATAAATAAATAGATTGACATTGTTATTAGACCATTTACCAATACTATTAATTTCTTTTAATCTAAATGTTTTAAAATATCTGTTATCAGCATTTTTATTAGTAATAGCTGGGAGTAAATCCACTCTCTTTCCATCTTTTTTTAATTTATTTACAAATTCATTAATTACTCTCTGTTTATTTTCATCTATATAAGTATATAGAATTCCAATGTGGCTTGCATTTTTATAACTCAAAGAAGCTCTATTAATAGATAGTTTTTTTCTTTTTAGTTTATTAAATAAGTTTAATAGAATTTTCATATCATAGAAATAAAATCATTCTCACCAATAATTTTAATTTTTAGTTTTTCAGCTATAATTTTTTTCTTTGGCCCCATATTATCACCTGCTATTAAATAGTTTGTCTTAGAAGATAGTGATTTTAGAAATTTACCTCCATTCATTTTTATCTTTTCTTGAATTTCTTCCCTTGAATACTTTAAAAACTTTCCCGATATAACAAATGATAACCCTTTAAGCTTATTGGATTCCATTTGTTTAATTTCTTCATTTAAAGTTAAACCTGATGCTTTTAAATAATTTACTAATTCTAAATTATCATTTATTGAGAAAAATTTAATAATACTTTCAGCTATTTTATCTCCTACTTCATCTACTGAGATGATATCATCAAAATCTGCATTTATCAAATTATCAATACTCTTATAATGTGAAGCCAACTTTTCAGCAGTTGTTTTTCCAACATATCTGATTCCAAGAGCAAATAAAAGATTAGAGAAAGGTTTGCTTTTTGATATTTTGATACTTTTAATAATATTATTACATGACTTCTCTTTTAAAGATCTTATTTTCCCTTCTTCATTTAATTGAAATTCTAAATCTATTATATCTTCATATTTAATTTTATAAAGATCTGAGACATTTTTTATAATATTTTTATCAACTAAACCTTTAATTGTTTCTGGTCCAATATGTTCAATATCCATAGCATTTTTACTTATAAAATGCTCAATTCTACCATATATCTGTGGTTTACAGTATTTGTGGTTTTGACAATATGAAACTGCTTGATTATCTTCAATAACTAAAGGAGACCCACAAGATGGACAGTTTTTCGTAAAGTTGAATTTAACCGATTCAATTTCTCTTTTATCTTTTAAGACAGATGTAATTTTAGGTATTATTTCTCCACCTTTTTCAATATTTACATAATCATTAATTCTTACATCTAGTCTTCTAATTTCATTATGATTATGCAGAGATGCTCTTTTTACTATTGATCCACCGATTTGTACTGGTTCTAATATTGCTACTGGAGTAACTGCACCTGTTCTTCCAACCTGAAAAACAATATCTTTAACCTTCGTAATTTTACTTTCAGCTTTGTATTTGTAAGCAATTGCCCATCTTGGACTTTTGCTAGTGTTACCTAAGATTTCTTGATATTCTAAATTATTAACCTTAATTACAATACCGTCAGTTTCTACATCAAGAGTATTTCTTTTATTTTCCCATTTCTTGATATAGTTTTTTACTTCTTCTATGTTATTACATTTTTCGTAAGTTTTAGGTACATTAAAACCGATTTTTTTTAAATAATTAAGTCCATCTTCATGTGTATTTAATCCATCTAATTCTGAATTTAAAGAGTAAATAAAACAATTTATTTTTCTTTTGGCTACTTCCGATGAGTCTTGAAGTTTTAATGATCCTGATGCAGTATTTCTTGGATTTGAAAATAATTGCTCATTTTTATTTTCCTTTTCTTTATTTAATAATTCAAAATTAGTTTTAGATATAAATGCTTCTCCTCTTACTTCTATATCCAAGATTTCATTCGTATTTAATTTAATTGGTAAAGTTTTAATAGTTAGAGCATTATTGGAAATGTCATCCCCATATTTTCCATCACCTCTAGTTAAGGCTCTTTTAAGTATATTATTTTCATATATTATACTTAAAGCAACTCCATCATACTTTAGTTCACATACATATTCTACACTTTCACTTCCTAAAATTTTTTTTGTTCTTTTATCAAAATCATCTAAATCTTCATCAGAGTAAGTATTTGATAAAGATAACATTTGGGTATTATGTTTAAATGTATTGAAATCTTTTGTGATTTTACCGCCCACTTTAAGGCTAGGAGAAGTATTTAATAAATATTCTGGATACTGTTTTTCTAAAGAAATCAGTTCATTCATTTTTAAATCATACTCATAATCTGAAATTATATTTTGATTATCATCATAATATAACTTATTATGGTATTCTATCTCATCTCTAAGATCTTTTATTCTTTTTTTTACTGAATCTCTATCCATTCTAAAAAGCTAATCCCTATTTTTTTCTTGAATATACCTGACAAGCTCAGTTGAAGTTTTTCTGGGTAACAATCTTCCCAAAAAAATTATAACATTATTCCAAAAACCCGGTACTGATACAGTAATATTTTTTTTAAGAGATTCATATCCATATTTTGCAACTTTAATTGGGCATGCGGTATTAAATTTTATTTTATTTTTTTTCTTAGATACATTTTTTTGAAAATTTGTGCTAGTTTGACCTGGGCAAAGAACTGATATACATATATTTTTATCTTTAACTTCGTTAGATATTGCTTCAGTAAAATGGAGAATAAATGCTTTTGTGGCATAATATAAGGACATTAATGGTCCAGGTTGAAATGCTGCAACTGATGCAATATTTAAAATTTTTCCATCATTTTTTTTGACCATATCTTTTAAAAATAATTTAGTAAGATGCGTAGTATTTAGAACATGAAGATTAATCATGTCTTTTTCTTTTTCCCAACTTGTTTTATGAAACTTCCCAAATGTTCCAAATCCAGCATTATTAATTAATACATCAATATTTTCTTTTTTTAGAAGAGTATAAATTTTCTCTGGTGAATCTGTTTTTGATAAATCTAAACTAATTGATTCAACATTTTTAGAACTAAAGTTTGATGATAATTTTTTTAAATTTTTTTTGCAATTATCTATGACAAATACTTTGTAATCATCTTTTATCAGTAGCTTAACAAATTCTAATCCGATCCCACTTGCCCCTCCAGTCACGATAGCAGTTTTCATTTTAATAGGTTTAGTTCATCGCATAGTGATTCAAAAGCTTCTTTTGAATGTGTAGGAAAGTTAGCAATTCTTATTTGATTTGTTAAAGATCCATAACCTTTTCCTATAATTTTTCCTTTATTTTTTAGTTCATTTATATAATAATTTTCTTCATTTTTAGTGTCTACAACTATTACTGTTTTGGACTGTATATTTTTATCTTCTACATATGCACTTAATCCTTGATGGTTATTAATTGTATTATATAAAAGAGTTGATTTATAATTAGTATCTCTAACTATATTTTCAATTCCAATATTCATCATATCCTTAATAACTTTACTAAATAAATATATTCCTAATACATTAGGTGTTTCAGGTGTTTGATGTTTTAATCCCATTTGATAAAGTTTACTTAATGAATGATATGTACCTGTTATTTTTCTTTCTTTAAGTTTATTGTGTTTATCTAAGCATTTATCATTATAAATCCATACACCCAGTCCTGAAGGTAGTCCAAAGCATTTTTGAACTGAAAAATAAAATGTATCTACATCAGTGATATTAAAAGGTAATGAAGGTATTCCGCTAACACAATCTAAAGCAATTAATGAATCGACTTTTTTTCTGATCTTCGAGATTGTATTTGAATCACACATTATTCCTGTACTTGTTTCATTGAGCGTTATAGCTAAAAGTTCATGTGACTTAGAAATTTCATTTAGATTATATTTTTCTTTATCATAATTATATTGTGTCGCATTAATATTATTTAGAATAGCAAAATCATAAAATTTTTTTGAAAAGGCTCCATTTGTACAATGTCCAGATTCTTTGTCAATTAAATTTTGAATTATTCGCTCCCAAATTTCATTTGCAGATGAAAGAAAAGCTATATGATATCCATCAGGGATATTTAAAAAGGTTTTTAGTCTTTTCTCACATTCATCATATATTTTTTTAAACTCATTACTTCTATGTGAAATAGAGTAAATGTTATTTTTAAAACCATTTTTTATATGATCTTCTACTGTAAAAAATAGTTCAGAGGGTCCAGGAGTGAAAAAAATATCTTTCATATTAGTATAGCACTCTTAATTTAATCGTATTAGTAATATTTTTTAATTCTTTAACTACTGATTTATCATATTCTCTATCAATATCCGTTATTACATATCCTATTTCTTCAATAGTTTTTAAGTACTGACCCTTAATATTTATATTATAACTAGAAATAATTTTATTGATGTTAAGAAGTACACCTGGTTCATTTATATGTATGTGAATTAGTCTATGAGAATCTTTTTGTTCCGGTAGAGATAATTCTGGGAAATTAACACAACTTGATGTATTTCCAGTATTAATAAAATCAATAATTTTATCTGGCACATAAGAACCAATATTTTTTTGAGCTTCTTTAGTACTACCTCCTATATGTGGAGATAATATTACATTTTTTAATCCTCTTAATTTTGATTTAAATTTTTCATCATTATTTAGAGGTTCTTTTGGAAATACATCTAAAGCAGCTCCTAAAATTTTTTTATTAGATAAATTATCTATCAGTGAGTTAATATCTACAACATTTCCTCTACTATAGTTAATCAAAATAGAACCTTTTTTCATTAAATTAAATTCATTAGATCCTATAAAATTTGTATTTTCTTTTCTTCCATCTATATGAATAGAAATTACATCAGATTTTTCTAAAAGAGATTTAAGAGAGTTACATTTAATAGCATTTCCAATAGATAATTTATCTATAATGTCATAGTAAATTACTTTCATCCCAATAGATTCACAAATTACAGATAGTTGAGAACCAATATTTCCATATCCAATTATTCCAATAGTCTTATTTCTGATTTCAAAAGAGTTAATTGAGTCTTTTCTCCAAATCCCTTTATGCATATCATTAGATTTATCCACAATAGACCTCATTAAATTTATCATTTGTCCTAATACAATCTCAACAACAGATCTTGTATTACTATATGGTGCATTAAATACTGTAATACCTTTTTTAGCACATTCAACTAAATCTATCTGATTTGTTCCTATACAAAATGCTCCAATACTTAAAAGTCTATTTGCTGATTCAATAACTTTTTTTGATACATTTGTTTTGGATCTAATACCTAAAATAGAAACGTCTTTAATTTTATTTATTAGTTCTTCTTCATTGTAACTTCCATCATAGGTTTCAACATCATAACCTTCACTAGAAAAAATTTCATATGCAGATTTATCTAGTTTTTCCAGAAGTAATACTTTAATCTTTGATTTTGGAAAAGAAAGTTTTTTCATTTAATGATTTTTATAAATTGATCTAGCGATTTTAGTAAATAATCAGCACTTTTAACAATAGATTCTCTCTTAATATTTTCAGTAAATAAGTAAAAATAACTCGCTAAACCCTCTTTTTTTATTTCAAAGTCAGTATATCCATCTCCAATAACATGAATTTCTCCTTTGAGGTCTAGTTTTCTTACTAATTTTACTTTTCCTTGAGATAGACTTAAAGGATTTTTTTTGTCATATCCAATTATCTTTTTTTTATTATATAAAAACCTATTGGCATATATATTTTCTCTTTTGATCCCATATTTCATAACAATTGGATCAATTAATTCATGAAATCCACTAGATACTATATATATACTCTCGGAGTTATTTTTTAAGAATGAAATATTTTTTTTAAATGAGTCTGAGACTTGTTTATTTAGTACTTTAATTGTTTTATTTATATCGTCAATATCGCAATTAATAAGCTTAATTCTTCTGTTCAATGATTCAGAAAAAGATATTTTTCCCTCCATTCCCAATCTGGTAATTTCACTTATTTTTTTATGTGAATTAGTATCTGATTTATTGGAAATTTTTGATAATTCATCAAGTGACTCAACTTTTATAAAAGTTGAATCATAATCTATTATAAAATGATTCATGACTTTTGGTATTTATCTAGAATCTTTTTAACTAAACTATGTCTTAAAACATCATTACTATCTAAAAAAGTAAAACCTATTCCTTTTATGTTTTTTAATTTATTTTGAGCTTCAACTAGTCCAGATGATTGATTTTTATTTAAATCAATTTGAGAAATATCTCCTGTAACAATCATTTTAGAGTCTTTTCCTAGTCTTGTTAAAAACATTTTTAGTTGTGAATTAGTAGTATTTTGGGCTTCATCTAATAGAATGAAAGCATTTTTAAGTGTTCTACCTCTCATATAAGCTAACGGAGCAATTTCTATGGTTTTATTTTCTATTAATTTTTTCATTTTTTGGACTGGAATCATATCTTCTAGTGCATCATATATGGGTTTGAGATAAGGATCAATTTTATCTTGCAAATCTCCAGGTAAAAAACCTAAATTTTCACCTGCTTCTACTACTGGTCTAGTAATTATAATTTTTTTTATTTTTTTTTCTTTTAATGCTTTTACTCCTAAAGCAACACTTACATAGGTTTTTCCTGTTCCTGCAGGCCCTATTACAAATAGTAAATCATTATTTTTATGAAGATCAATAATCTTTTTTTGATTAGAAGTTTTTGCAAATATTCTGTTTCCAGAAGAACCGTAGACAATGGATTCATTTTCTTCATTACTAAATCCATTTTTTATATGATTGAGTACTATTTTTTTATCAATTTTTCCAAATTTGTGATAATGATTCATCAGTGATCTTATAATTTTTTCTACCTCTAAGAGTTGCTCTTTATTTCCTTTTATTGAAATTTTATTACCTCTTGAGACAATTTTTGTTTTAGGAAATGCTGTTTCTACTTCTTGAATATTCTTATTTTTTATACCCAAAAACCCAACTAATTCTATATCACTTAAATCAATTACTTTTTCTACCAAAATTTATTCTATCTTTTTTTGATGCAAATTTAAAAATTATTCAATTTGCTTATGCCAATAATTACCTTTATTTCTGACTTTGGTGATACAGACCATTATGTTGCATCAGTCAAGGGTTCAGTACTTAAGTATAATACTAATAATAAAATAGTGGACATAAGCCATGGAGTGAATAAATATGATCTTTCTCATGCTGCTTATATTTTTAAAAATGTTTATAAAGAATTCCCTCAAGGTTCGGTTCACATAATTGGAGTAAATAATACTGATGATAATAATGACATTATTTTATTTCAACTGAATAATCAATATGTTATCACTTTTGATTCAGGAATTATTAGTCTTATTGATCCTAATGAAAATATTAGTGTCACAGTCATAGAAGGTGATAAGCACCTTTCTTTTCCTGAAAAATTGATGGGGGAAGTAGCATCAAAAATTGCTTCTGGAATTAATTATACAACACTTGGAAAACCTACTAAAGAATTTAAAAAGTTTTCTGAAATTGAACTGAAGATAACAAATAATCAAATAGTTGGTCACTCGGTTAGAATTGATCATTATGGAAATATTATTACAAATATTAAAAAAACTGATTTTTATAGAGTTTTATCAAAAAACTCAGGAAGTTTTGAAATTAATCTAGGTATCGATAAAATTAATAAAATATCAGATTCATATAGCGATGTTGAAATAGCAGATTTATTTGCTTTATTTAATTATAATGAAAATCTTGAAATTGGAATGAATAGAGGAAATGCTGCTAATTTACTTGGCATTAAAAATCATACACAAATTTCGATAAAATTTTTATAGTAATTAATGTATTTTTGCCACCACTTGCCAAAGTGGCGGAACTGGTAGACGCGCACGATTCAAAATCGTGTTCCTTCGGGAGTGTGGGTTCGATTCCCACCTTTGGTACATATTCAAAATGGAAAAAACAATTATTGTAGGTTTAGTTAATAGAAACCAAAATCAGAAGAAATGTCAAGAGTATCTTGATGAGTTAGAATTTTTATCTTATACAGCAGGAGGAACTGTCGTAAAAAGGTTTATTCAAAGAATTGAAAATCCAAATCCAGCCACTTTAATTGGAAAAGGAAAAATGGATGAAATTAGCACATTTGTAAAAGGAATGGATATTCAAACAATAATATTTGATGATGAATTATCCCCTGCTCAAGAAAAAAATATTAGTAAGATTTTAAAAATTAAAGTATTGGATAGGACAAATCTAATTCTAGATATTTTTGCCCAGAGGGCAAAGACCAGTTATGCAAGAACTCAAGTCGAACTAGCTCAATGTCAATATTTATTACCAAGGCTTAGAGGTATGTGGACTCACCTTGAAAGACAAAAGGGTGGAATTGGAATGAGAGGACCAGGAGAAACTGAAATTGAAACTGATAGAAGAATTGTTAGAGATAAAATTGCTTTACTAAAGTCTAAGATCAAGACTATTGATAAGCAGATGTCTGTCCAAAGAGGAAATAGAGGAAAGTTAATAAGGACAGCCCTTGTTGGTTATACTAATGTAGGGAAATCAACACTTATGAATTCAATTAGTAAATCAAGTGTTTTTGCAGAAGATAAACTTTTTGCTACACTAGATACAACAACTAGAAAAGTTGTCATAGGGAATCTCCCATTTTTACTAGGAGATACTGTTGGTTTTATAAGAAAACTACCTACTCAGTTAATCGAATCATTTAAAAGCACACTTGATGAGGTTAGGGAAGCTGATTTATTAATTCATGTAGTTGACATATCTCATCCTAGTTTTCAGGAACACATGGACTCAGTAAATAAAATTTTACAGGAAATTGATGGAGATAATAAACCAACTATTGTTGTTTTTAATAAGATTGATAATTACAAAAGAGAAGATTTTGATGAAACTGATTTAGTTAATGAGTATTCTGAAAAGAACTTTACATTGGAGGAGTGGGAAGAAACTTGGATCTCTAAACTTGGAGAAAATGTAATTTTTATGTCAGCAACTAAAAAAACTAATATAGATGAGTTTAAAAAAACTGTATATAGGGAGGTAAGAAAGATACATATAAAAAGGTACCCCTATAACAATTTTCTTTATCCTGATATTGATAAATTTGATATAATATGAATAAAAAAATAAAAAATTCTATAAAATCAGGAATTGGAAGTTATATACTTCTAATATTAATTAACTACATAATTTATCTATTATCTGGGTGGAGTATAATGGATGAGATGATTCCAGGACCTAATAAAGATTTTTTTGCAGTTTCTATATTTCTATTTCTTGTCCTTTTCGTGACAGATTATTTTTTTTATAAAGGGAAATATTAAAAATAATTGGTTCGCCTTTAATGCTCAACTGTAAGTTTTTATAAAAAAACATATATTTGATTTTTAAATAAACCACATTATGAAAAATTCAAATTTGCTTTTTACTCTTATTCTCTCATTTATAATATTAGAACTCCCTGCTCAAAAAAAAGGACAAAAATTAATTCAAACACCATTATTTGATAATATTCCTGTAAGAAATATAGGCCCTGCAAAAGTGTCAGGGAGAATAACAAAAGTTATAAAAGATTATTCTAATACAAGTACTTGGTATGTAACGACCGCATCTGGAAATGTTTGGAAAACTGAGAACTCAGGAACTACATGGATTCCAATATTTGAACACTATGGAAGTTATTCCATAGGTACTATTACAATGGATCCAAGAAATCCAAAAATTTTATGGTTAGGAACAGGGGAGAATAATAGTCAAAGATCAGTTGGTTTTGGAGATGGTATATACAAATCGGTTGATGCTGGAAATACATGGGTTCATATGGGTTTAAAGACATCAGAACACATTGCTAAAATAATAATTGATCCAGAAAACTCAGATAATATTTATGTAGCAGCTCAAGGACCTCTATGGAGATCTGGTGGTCAAAGAGGACTATATAATACAAAAGATGGAGGTAAGACGTGGCAGAGAATACTACATGTAACAGATGATACAGGAATCTCTGATGTGGTAATGGACCATAGTGATAATGATATCATGTATGCAAGTACGTATCAAAGAAGGAGGCATTTTGGAATTTTAGTTGCGGGTGGACCTGAAGGTGGAATTTTTAAATCTATAGATAGAGGTAGAACTTGGAAAAAATTAAAAAATGGATTACCTGGTGGAGACATCGGAAGAATTGGTTTAGCAATCTCTCCACAAAAATCTAATGTTGTGTATGCATTAATAACAGCAAAAGAAAAAACTAAAGGTTTTTACAGATCAGATGATTATGGTGAGACATGGAAGAAGATGAGCGATTATCAAGTAGTAGATTCACAGTACTATGTAGAAATTTTTCCTGATCCTCATCAGTTTGATAAAGTATATTCTGTTGACATGAGATCATATGTAACTGAAGATGGAGGAAAAACATTTGAACGAATTCCAGAAAATAAGAAACATGTAGATAGTCATGACGTCCTTTTTGATCCTAGTGATCCTGACTACATCATGATTAGCTGCGATGGAGGAATTTATGAGAGTTTTGATAGGATGAAAACGTGGAGATTTATTGATAATTTACCGATTATTCAGCTTTATAGAGTTGGTATTGATAATCAAAAGCCATTTTATAATGTTTATGGAGGCACTCAAGATAACGATAGTTTTGGGGGGCCATCTAGAACAAAAAATAGGTCAGGTATAAGAAATAGTGATTGGTTTGTAACTACTGGTGGAGATGGATTTCAGGTTCGAGTTGATCCAACTGATCCAAATATCCTTTATACGATGTCACAGTATGCAGGTATAATGAGATATGATAAATCAAATGGGGAGAAAATTGGTATTCAGCCTCAACCTGCTGAAGGGGAGGCGGCTTTAAGATGGAATTGGGATGCTCCTCTTGTTATAAGTCCTCACAATTCTGATAGGTTATATTTTGCAGCTAATTTCTTATTTCAGAGTGATGATAATGGTGACTCATGGAAAAAAATTAGTCCAGATCTAACTAGAAATGAAGATAGAAATAAGATGAAAGTGATGGGTAAGGTTTGGAGTGTAGACGCAATTTTTAAAAATGTTTTTACATCCCCATTAGGAACAATTGTTGCCTTAGATGAATCAAGGTTACAGCAGGGTTTACTAGTAGTAGGAACAGATGATGGGCTTGTTAGAATAAGTAGAGATAATGGAAATACTTGGGAGAAACATCAGAACTTTCCTGGAGTTCCACAAAAAGCTTATGTTACAGATGTAATCACTTCAAAACATGATTTAAATACAATATATGTCTCTTTTAATTATCATAAATATGGCGATTTTAAACCGTATCTGGTGGTAACAAAAGATGGAGGTAAGACATGGAAATCAATATCTTCTAATATTCCAGAAAATAATTTTGTGTGGACAGTAGTTGAAGACCATTTAAACCCTAATGTTCTTTTTGTAGGAACCGAATTTGGAATGTATTTTTCAATGGACGCAGGATCTTCTTGGAGGAAGTTTAAAAAAGTACCTACGATTCCTATAAGAGATCTCGAAATTCATGAGGGAGAAGATGATTTAGTGGCTGCATCTTTTGGTAGAGGATTTTATATTGTAGATGATTTTTCTCCTATAAGAGAATATACCAGGGGAATAGATGGAAAGCCTGCTCATCTTTTTTCAGTGAAATCAACTTATCAGTATATAGTGGCGGCACCTGAAAAAACTGCTACCGGTCATAACTTTTTTACATCTCCTAATCCTCCATATGGAGTAAAATTATCCTATTATTTAGGAAATAGTACCCTCTCAAAGTTTGAAGAAAGACAAAATGAAGAATCTAATAAATTTAATAGGGGAGAAACTATTGATTACCCATCTGCCAAAAAATTAGAAGATGAAGCTAAAGAGAAAACACCTAAAATTTATTTAACTATATCAGATAGTAAAGGTAAAGTAGTTAGAAGGATTAGTTCAAATAAAAATCAAGGATACCATGAAAAGTACTGGGACCTAAGAACTTATTCTCAAAGAAATAT
>CEQL01074165.1_pt1 | contig 18545 bp, 18 predicted proteins | sample 356281 | NCBI WGS metagenome assembly CEQL01 (sample SAMEA2621203, study PRJEB7988) | marine metagenome | biome: marine biome (ENVO:00000447); feature: surface water layer (ENVO:00002042); material: "saline water (ENVO:00002010), including plankton (ENVO:xxxxxxxx)" | depth 5 m
TTTTCAATATCTAAAGGTTTGCATTTTTCATAAATTAAACTATTTCGTTGAGCTTCGCTTCCTAATGCTTTCCATAAATTACTAGCACTTATCAAATTATAACGAAATTGATACCATTCTGTAGTTTTTTGCTGAGGTTGTGGTATGTTTCTTAATTGTTCAATTGTATTTTCTAATTGAATTTTTACTTCCTCAGTTTGCTGTTCTAAATTATCTAACGTCATTGTTAAAGAACGTTTTGGAATATCTGATCTTTCAATCTCTATTTCCACCATTTGTTCTGCAAGTTCCTGTATATCCTCAAATATTTCATCTTCCTCCGTAAATAAATGTGCAAGAGTTTCAAAAAGAACATCAATAACAGCTTGTGTTATTTCTTTATAAACATTCGCATTTGAAATACGAATAATATTTTCTTCTAAAATATCGTTAACTAATTCCTGAATGGTTATAGTTAATTCAATCCATTCATCTTCACTAATAGTAACGCTTTCTACTTTAGGTAAATCAATACTATCCATACTGGTTGAATTAGAATTCACATAGTCAGAATCTATATTCATTTTTGTTTATTTATAATAAGGTGTTTTTTTATTATTTTAAACGTCAATTTTTAGTAGTAGTTTAGGATAATTTGTTAAGATATTATATAAATGAAAATAAACAAACAAGTAGCTGGAGGTTTCTTTGGGGAAAATAGTGAATGTACAAAAAATGATTCTTTGCAAATATTGGCAAAAAATTATGTTGATAATAAAAAAAACAGGTTAAACGGTTTAGGCCGTGCCATGAGAGAGAACAATGTTAAAAAAGCTTTTGCATTACTAAAACCTTATAATAGCAAGAATGAAGTAGATCGTGAAAATCATGGTTATTCTGAAGATATAAGTCGTTCAAAGGCAGTAAGAGATTGCTCAGATAAAACAAGGTTGAAAGTATTTTATATGTTAGCATTAAAAGAGGCAGCACATAGAAGCGGTAATCATGATTATAAACCGTATTTTGATTTCTTATTTAAAGATGTAGAAGAATCAGAAAAACAAACAGCAATGAAATTATTAAATGAGAAGTTTCAGTTTAATATAAAAGAACCTGCTCCTGAGACTGAACCTGCTCCTGAACCTGAACCTGCTCCTGAAACCGAAGGACCTGAAACCGAAGAATCTCAATTCGAAGGAGAAGAAGGCGAAATGTTTACTGACTCAGACAAAACTCAAGGTGGCACGCGTAAAAATACCAAGAACCTTTGTCATAAAAAGAGTGTTAAGAAACCAAATAAATGTAAAAAGGTGAAAGGTTGCAAGGTAGCCAAAGGAACTAAACGTTCTTATTGCAGAAAAGCAAAGAATTCTACAAAAAGTAAAAAAAAATAAACAAATTTGACTATTTTATAAAAGTAGTGCGTAAAAATTTAATTTAACTATATTTAGCTAAATTAAATTTTCTGTTTTCCATTGTATACAAATGGATACTTTGAAAGAATCATTAAATTATATCGCATGTAGAAAAGAATGTGAAATATGCATGGAACATAGATATTTAAAACAATTTTGCGAAAAACATAGTTTTTGTCATTCTTGCTGCAAACATTGGTGTGAACAAAATATATTTTGTCCTATTTGTAGAGATAAATGCACGAATAAAGATTATTTAGAATATGATTATCATCTTAAAAATTGTGATTATCAATATTTCAAAGATAAATATGAAAATTATTTCCAAATATGGCATAAAGAAAGTTGTATTAAGAAAAAACATAAATTTTTTATTACTTTGTATGAAAACCATATACTATTTTATTGTAAAGATTGTCATATTGAACAATTATTTTTTTCATAAGTAATACTATCATGTATCAAGTTGAATTACATCATTACTTATATCGTATGGTGTATTTTTATCATCATTCTCAACAGAACTGTCATCTGAACTATCTACATATACACGAATACAATGCCTACTACAGTCATAACGACTATCATCACTATTGATATTTTCAATATTATACCATTGTGCACTTTCATTAATATTAAATAAGTCAGCATTTTCAAACATTTGTCTACAGTTACATTGATCTAAAACAAGCCAATTGTTTAAAGATTGATTAAATTTTTTACACCCATAAAACATTTCAGACATATCAGAAATGTTGGAAACGTCCCAATTATTTAAAGACTGGTCGAAATTTTTACATTTTTTAAACATAAAATTCAGTTTTTCTACTTTTGGAAAAAACCACTTATCCAAAGGTTGATTAAATTTTTTACATTTTCTAAACATAGCACCTAGGTGATTAACATTAGAGACATCCCAATTATTTAAAGGTTGATTAAATTTTTTACATCCTTCAAACATTTGTTTCATATTGTAAACATTAGAGACATCCCACTTTTCCAAAGGTTGATTAAATTTTTCACAACCAAAAAACATATATTGCATAAATTTAACTTTAGATACATCCCACTTTTCCAAAGGTTGATTAAATTTTTTACATCCCTCAAACATATATTCCATAAATTCAACATTAGAGACATCCCACTTTTCCAAAGGTTGATTAAATTCTTTACATTCAGCAAACATACCACCCGTACCTTCAACATTGGAAATGTTCCACTTATCCAAAGGTTGATTAAATTTTATACATTGATGAAACATATCATACATTTTTGTAACATTTGAAACGTTCCAGTTATTCAAAGGTTGATTAAAACTTTTACAGTAACCAAACATATCAATCATACCTTCAACATTGGATACATCCCACTTTTCCAAGGGTTGATTAAAATTTGTACATTCATTAAACATATTACTCGCCTCTTTAAGATTAGAGACATCCCAGTTTTCTAAAGGTTGATTAAAGTTTGTGCATGCTGAAAACATATATTGCATATCTATAACTTTAGAGACGTTCCAATTATTTAATGGTTGATTAAAATGTTTACAGTTCTTGAACATATAGTACATTAAGATTACATTAGAAACATCCCAATATGATATATCTTCATTAAACTCGGTAAAATTCTGAAATAACAATGACATATCTTCTATTAATGATGTATTCCAATTTGATATGTGACCGTAGTGTTTCAATGCTTTTTTTTTATTATTCTTCCATATTTCAACTGCTTTTACTAATTCTTCTTTTATTTTTGGTTTAAAGAATGTAAATTCTTTAATTATACTTTTAACTTCTATTGGCAATTTTTGAATATTATTTTTTAAATCCAAATAATTAACATTAATCATGTTTGTTCATTATATAATGGAAAATAACTTTATGTACTTTAAAAAATTAATATTCTGTAAAAACTATTTATACTGTTGTTTTGCATTAAAATGATAGACTACATATAAATAATTACAGCGATTTCATAATACGTTTCCATTGTTTAATCCTTTGTAAAGAATGCTTTTTTAATTCTGCTGCCTGTTGCTTTGAATAATCGTAAGTAAACAAATTATCTTTTTCATGCTTAAAAACTCTATTCTTAAATAATTTCATCGACTCTTGATATGCTTCTTGAAAATCATTATTTTTATGATACATATGATAGATTAATGCTCGGTCAAAATCATATGCGCATAATAAATCCGCTTCTCTAACCACATGATAAGCGGACTGATATTTACCCAAATCTGGAAAACCTTTTTTTTTAACTTTTGAATAAGACATGGTTCCTACAATATCGTGTACTGCTTTAATTTCTTTATCACTAATATGTTCCTTTAACATATTATCAATACGGTCTATTCCCTCGGATTCGTTCATATATTTCTTATCGCACATATCATGTAATGCAGAAGCTACATATACAACTCTCTCATGGGGTATTAAATCTGAGTGAGTAAGTTTTTCATTTTCAAATATATTTTGCGCATAATGTAAGGTATTAAAACTATGCATTACTCCATGTGACTCATCTAATGATTTTGATTGCGTTGTTGCCATAATAAATTGAACCAGAGACGATACGAATTTCATAATCATAATATATATATTAGGATTATATTTTTAATCTTTTTTTTCTTTTTTGCTTTCTTGTTGTTCTTCATTTAACTCATGTAGTCTATTTCCTTTCTTTGGTGTTAATGATTTTAACGTGGATACTCTTTTATTATCAAGTATTTTCAATGTAAAATTTTTTGTTACTTGATTAAAATGTAATCCAGGTATTGATATAATAACTCGTTCTTCTTTATTATAAACAACATCTTTACTTTTGTTTAACTTATTTCTATCTAAACAAGATTTAAAAAATGTTTTTAATAGTTTTAAATCCTTAGAAGACATATTTTGTTCTTTTCCATGTTTATCTGCATACTCTAGTAAACGTTGATAACGGTCAGTTTTATCAAGTTTAATCCAAACATCCCCTTTATTACGAATCTTCTCTTTTTCAAGAAGATCATCTAATTGTTCTGCATCAATTGTTGATATTTTTTGTTCTTCTGCCTGTAAACTCATTAATAGAAAATTACCTTTATATAATAATGTAAAAATATATGTTTATCTTCTTTTATAATATTATTTATTGAAGTGTATCTTTATAAAAATTTATCCAAATCACTCTTATTTGGACCGTTCACGTGCAAAAATAACGGATTTTTGTTATTATAATATATATCAGATTTGCTTATACTTATTTCTTCTATATCAACACCGTAAGTGTTTAAAAAAAGATTATTGTTATAATCTAACTCTATTTTATCTTGATGTTGAAAAAAACTGTGTGTCCAAAACAATTGGTCATCATGTTGGTCATTATATTCATAATTTTGTAAACATTCTTTCAAAGCCCACACTTTTCCAATATATAGGCCACTATTTAAAAAAGGAAACTTAGTATTAATATTATCGTATTGTTTTATCATTCTAGGGTCTGGACTACATGTTGTTTCTGCACCAAAAACGATGGGTTTATTAAACATATTATATCTATCTACAATCGTTGAAAAATCACCATAATAAATAACATCGTATGCATCAGTAAACAAAATCAATTCGTTATCATCAACCTGATTATTTATTAAAAAATCTTGAACTAATTTTATTTTTAAACCAAAGTTTCCGTTAGCATGCCATCCAATATGTCTATTTTCATCCTTACCTAATATATAAATATATTCACCATTTTGAAGGACTCTTTTTTTAATATTTTCCAAGATAGGATGAGGCTTTGTTGCTATTGTTAAATAATGAACTCTCATATGTATATAAAAAAGATTTATTTAAATTCGTTATTCCATTATTTAAAACAATTTTAAAATAAAAATATAAACATAAGTTTTTTAAAAGACTTAATATGTCTAATTTCGTTTTAGATATAGAAAAAATATGCGAATTTTTATCTGATGAAAATATGGAAATTACAGAAAAAAATGATTTGTTTTTAATTCAAAAATATATTCCAACTATATTTACAATTTATTCAAATAAAAGTAAAAAAAATTTATATAATTCCGCCTTTTTATATTGTAAAAAAATAATTGACCATGTTGATTCATGGTATACTCCAAATATATCAGAAATATTATGCAATATTATAAATAATTCTATGAAAACAGAAAAGGAATATGCGTTCTTATTACTCGATTATCTAATTGAAAAGAATAATAAAGAGATTCGTATATGTATGCCCGAATTAGTTCCTTTTGTTACAACGTTTATCAATGATGTAATTCAAAATATTAAACAATATTCTTCTAATGTATTAGAGAAACTGCTTAAATGCAGTGGAAATATAGATTTAGACTCGTTTATACCTATTGTTTTGAAAGGTATTAAAGATCATAATTTAACTTATGACGCAGTAGAATCTTTGGCTAGTTGTGTATTTGTGCAAAATGTAGAAGCCCCGGCTCTAGCAATTACAATGCCAATAATTATGCGTGGTTTGAAAGATAAAAAAACTGCAACCCGTCGTTTAACTTGTGTTATTGTTGACAATATGTGTAAATTAATTGAACACCCTAAAGAAATTTTACCATTTTATGTAAATTTAAAAAATGAACTAGAAAGATGCAACGATACCATGAGTGATCCAGAAGCAAGAAAAGTTAGTGCAAGAGCACTTAATACATTAAAAGAATCGTGTGCCGAAAATGAAAATGCTATTTTCAAAAAGTTACCATCAGAATTTCAAGAAATTATCATAGAAAAATGCAATGAAAAATCTATTTCTTATGATGATGATATGTTAAAGAATATATGTGTATTGACTGCAAACTTATGTAATAGTCACTATTTTGAACAAGAAATATGGAACAAAATATATGAAAAATATGGTTTGCAAGATATTATGGAATCTATTTATAATTCTGCCAAAGATTCATTTAAAGTAAAAGAATTTATATTTGAAGATACAGAAGAAGGAAAAGATTTGTATAAAGGTGATTTTTCATTGGCATATGGTGCATTAACATTATTAAACAATACGAATTTGCATTTAAAACAAAATAGATTTTATGGTTTACTTGGACCCAATAATTGTGGTAAAACAACACTTATGCGTGCTATAGCAAATGAACAAGTGGAAGGATTTCCAAAGAAAGATGAATTAAAGACTGTATTTGTAGAGCATGAAATACAAGAAATTGAGGTAGGAGAAGATGATAAAGGTTTTCCTATCTTAAATATTGATTTATGTGGTATTGATTGGGTAGTACATTGTTGCAATGTTTTATATAAGATGGAACCACTTGTTACAAGTGAACAAGTAGAAAAAGTAATGGAAGATATAGGTTTTGGATACGCAAAAAAGGATATTGGAAAAGACCGTGCTGCAGATATGGGTATGGGCATTACCACTTACTCTGGTGGTTGGAAAGTAAAAATGCAATTATGTGCAGCAACTTTGATGAATGCTGATATTCTTATGCTTGATGAACCTACTGGTCATTTAGATGTTAATAATATTGCCTGGATAAAAGGATGGTTAAAAAATTTTATGAATAATGGAGGTTCAATTATTACAACTTCTCATGATTCACAATTTTTAAATGAAATGTGTACTCACGTTATTGATTTTCAAAGTCGTAAATTAAGAATGTTTACAGGAACTAAAGGTAATGTATTGCAAGAATTTGTAGATAAGTATCCTGAAAAGAAGGGCTATTTTGAACTAAAAAATGATGTAGTCAAATTTAAATTTCCAGAACCAGGTCCGCTAGAAGGAGTAAAAAGTATGTCAAAGAGTCTTTTAAGAATGAATAATGTTACATTTCAGTATCCTACTAGAGATACCCCAACTATATTTGATATTAACTTAGATTGCTCCCGTATTTCTAGAGTTGGTGTCATAGGTGCAAACGGTGCAGGAAAATCTACAGCCATTAAGATTTTGATTGGAGAATTAAAAACAAATCAAGGTATAGTTACAAAGCACCCTGATTTACGTATGGCATATATTGCACAACACGCATTTCATCATTTAGAAAAACATTTACATAAAACACCCACTCAATATATTATGTGGAGGTTTGCCGGCAATGAAGACAAAGAAAGTTTAGATAATATTAACAATGGTGAAGTGAATGATGAAAATATTAGAAAATACTATTTAGTATCTAACGATTTAGGTATGGAACTAGTACCATGTGAAACACCATCCGATGAAAAGAAAGCTGTAGAACCTGATACAATATTATCAAGAAGAGATAATAAAAAATTAAAAATAAAGGAATATGAAGTAAAATGGAAAGGAAAATCTGAAGAAATGACTATGTGGGTAAAACGTGATATTTTAATTAAAATGGGTGGTATTAAGTTAGTACAACGTCAAGACGAAAAAGAAGCAATTCAAGCAGGTCTTGTATCTAAGACATTAACTACAAAAGACATAGAAAAGCATTTTGCAGATTTTAGTATCGAACCAGAAACAGCAAACCACACATTAATTAAATCCTTATCTGGTGGTCAAAAAGTAAAAGTCGTACTTGCTGCATCCTTATGGTTAAATCCTCATTTAGTTATTCTAGACGAACCTACTAACTATCTTGATAGAGATGGTTTAGGTGCATTAACCAACGCAATTCATGAGTTTAATGGAGGTGTTGTTATAATTTCACACAACAAAGAATTTACAAATGCAGTGACACAAGAAAAATGGATAATGGAGAAAGGTAGATTACGGAAAGAAGGAGAATCAATTGAGAAGAAAGAGGAAGGAAATGAAATCATTAAAGAAAAAAATGATACCATTATAGATTCATTAGGAAATGAAATTAAAATAGAAAGAAAGGTTCAGTTAAGTGATAAGGAAAAGAAAAAAGCAATAAAAGCATTGCAAAAGCAAATAAAAGATGGAAGGAAAAAAGGGACCCTAGCTGAAGATGAAATTATGAAATTAGAAGATGAACTGGAAGAATTACAAAGTTCATAATATTGCATCTTTCATACCTCTATAATGCTTATCAAATTCCATAATAAGTTGATAAAATCCTAACGGAAACATAAAGTGCCAAACAACATGACCATATTTTGTTGTCTCTGTACAATGTACTTCAGATATAACCCAACAAATACCACCTACTGCAGATGTTAATAAATAACGTTTATACGCATAATTATACTTAATAGATACCTTATATATCAAATAAATTGTAACTCCTAAATAAAATAAAAATATATTTGGGAATAGTTGGTCATACTTAGAAACAGTGTTAATAACTAAAAAAAAAACCATAAATGCAGAATTCCATCCGTTATACCAATTAATTGGTTTTTTATCATAAAAATAATACATTCGCAGTAAACCCCATATTCCATAGTAGTTTGATAAAATCATAGTAATTTCATCACCTTGTTTTCCATACCAATTTAAATAATAATGATAATGAAAACTTGCGAAACCATTTATTGACAGCATGCAAGCTATATTATAAAACATACTACTTTTTGGAAACCCGATTATAAACGGAAATGCGCTAATTACAAGAGATGTATAAGAATTCCATAATTCAGGTCCTTCATTATTTTGTAATCTAGATTCACAAAAATTATGTTTAAATTCATTTTCCATTTCTATATGTAAATAATATAATATTTAAATTATTTACTTATGACTATTCATAAACGATTATTTTGATTTTTTATGTAATTCATAGTTTTATCTAAACTTGTACGAATAGTTGTGGTGCTTCGACCCATTAATAATGCAATTTTCTTGACCGAATATTTTTTTTTTAAAGGGTATAAGTGATATCTTAACAAAAATACTCGCTTGTCGAATGGAGGCATTTTTTCAAGAATTTCAACTATTATTTCTTCATTTGTTCGGTCTTTATCCGATGATTCATAGCCAAATTTTGTTTTTTCTATATACATATGATTGTATCCATAAGCCTCTACTTTTTCATCTTTCGTTGGTTTATGTTTTTTTACCATAACATGATAATGTTTAAATCTTCCAAATCCATGACTATTTGTGAAACATCGATATAATTCATCTTTTATGTGAAAACGACTAAAAGATGTTACACTAACCGAACCATTATAGTTTTTCATAGAACGGACTAAACCATATAATGCTGCCTGATTCATTTCTGAACATTTTACATAACTAGGATTTATCTTATAATGTTTTTGAAAATTTTGTGCTTGTCTAATTGCCCACCAACTATACTTAGACACAAGTATTTTTTTTACTTTATTTTTTTTAGATTCTTCAATATCTGGATGTGATAGTATTTTATGTATATATTTAAGTTGAACAGGTGTTAAATAATAACTTAAACCATAACAAATGTATGTAAGTAATAAAATATATTTTAACATTACCTTTTATCAATTAATATATGTCTAGACAAGTTTTTAATTACTTTATTATCTAGTTTTATTTGCTCATTACCTACATCGCCTAATATATTTCGCATCATCTTTTTACATTATTGCCAACTTTTTCTACATAAATGTTTTACAATTGCTTTATTATAAATTAACTTTTGTAAAAGTTCTGCCCAACCTACAGAACGATGTTTTCCATGATTACATATAAATGCTATTTTTTTTGGATTATCAGTCTCTATATGTGTTAATATAATTCCTATTAATTCTAAAAATTTGGGATGTAAAATAATGCTATCTTGTATAATATTACTCAAACCATTTATTGTATGAACATCAATATCTTCATTTATTTTTGTTTGAAATTTTCTTAAATCAAAAATAATATCACAATCCACTTCCTTTTTGTCTTTTTTTACGCCCCAACTATAGATTATTAAATTTTTATTTTTATTAATTTCTTTATTATTTATTTGATTAGGTAAATTATTCAGTATAGTTTCTATATTTGCTTTATTTTCAACATCTGTATCATATACAATTCCAATATCATTTTCATAATTATCATAGATAAGTTTAATTACTTTGTTTTTAGAAATTTGATTCTTATTCATTTATAATTATAATATTTTATTACCTCCCCAGTAGAAATGTTCCTCGTCTTTATCACTTTTTATCAATTAATATATGTCTAGATAAGTTTTTAATTACTTTATTATCTAGTTTTATTTGCTCGTTTCCTACGTCACCTAATATATTTCGCATCATATCTAAACAGAAACTATATTGTGGATGGTCATCGTTAAAACATTCAGGATGTTTTTCTTTCCATAAAGGCAAAGCAGAATAATTATGTTTTGCTACAATTGAAATCATATTATGTAACTTAGAATTCTCTGGTGTATCTTTACTCCACTCATCATTATCTTTAATATACATTGTTTCTCTTTTTAAATCCGTACAATGTAATGGTCGTTTTGTTATGTCTAAATCTTTAATTCGAGATAAAATCATATTCGTCATTCCCTCTACATAACCAATTTTTCCTATATTTTCTATATCTTTAAAATCAATTTGGATATTTTCTATAAATTCAGACATATTCATAGCATCTTTACAAGTTGTATTTAAAAAGAAATTTAAGTTGAATTTTTGATTGTTATTTGTTGTATTATGTATAGTTTTTCCTTCACTTACTACATCAATCAATTGTTTTTGTAATTGTTGATTTTCTTTTTGTTGCTCTATTAATAAATCCTTAAAATCATGATTTTGCTTTATTAAGTCTAACATCATTGATACATTATTTATATCTGGCTGCAGTATAGTGTCATTTTCTACATGGCTGTTTTTTGGCTGGAAAATGCTTTTTTTTTCACATTTTAATTTATGACGAAATAAGTTTTGTCTACAACTATATATTTTACCACATTCACATGATAATGCAGTAACTTCTTTTTGTAGTCCTGTTGTAGTCCTTTTATGTTTTGCAGTCAAAATATGAGCATTATAATTACTTTTTTTGCTGGTTATAAAGTTGCATTTTTCGCAAATATATGTTAATGCTGTTTTTTGGCTGTTTTTTGTAGTCATTGTAGTCCTATTATATGACTACAAAAAAAAGCCCTAAATTCTTTTCCAAAAAATATTTTTTTTTATATGCAGTCACATTTTTTATTAAAAATATCGTATTTAAAGCATAATGGTGTAAATCGTTTTTTTGCATTTTTTTCAACCAAAAGTCAAAAAAAATTTCCAAAAATGGACAAAAATTTTTGTCCATTTTTCAATTTTTTTTCCACGAATTTAAAAAAATTATTCGTGTTTTTTCTTTATAACGTATAAAAATTCTTTTACAGGTTTATATTCTTTTTCTCGCTTATAATTGCTAATACCTTTTAATCGATTGTATGTTTTATGAGTTATTGGTATTTTTTCAATATTCGACGCAAAATTTTTTAAAAGTTCGTCTAATTCAGGTATAGGTATAATACCCCCATCGTTATAGGATAAAACAATATAGGATGCATTCGTGTGTTTTATCAAATCTTCTAATGCTGTTCTAGCATGTTTTTTACTATTATAATTAGATGTAAACCAATTTAATGGTTGACCTCTATTAGAGTCTGGAATATCTATGGTTTTATCCCAATCGTTAATTATATCTAACAAAAAATAGTATATGGAATATGGGTGTTTATTGTAAGGTGGGTCATAATATACCACGTCTAATTTTTGTTTTGATGATATAGTTTTAATCCAGTCATTTGTATCCATTTGATAAATATGTATTTTTGTATTATTTTTATGAAATATAGGTTCCATTAATTTAATTGGAGCAGTAATACGTTTTGTATCTACTTTATTTTTTCCACCATAAGCACCTATTTCACCATTTTTGTAAAAAGCAGAAAATTGTCCATTTGTATTATTATGTATAGAAGATTGTACTAATAACGGAGCTAATAAGAAAGGTTGATATTTTTTTGGTAATGTATTAATATAATCTCTTAATATGTCAATATTTTTACCATTTTCATGTGTAAAATATGCACGTTCACCTTTTTGTATGTTTTCTTTTGATGGAGCCCAATGTTTTGAAATCCAAGGTTGATTTATTTTCTTTTCTTCTAATAGTAATTTATTAGCTTGATTAATGTATTCATTTATTTTTTGTAAACATTGATTTGATGGATTTGATAAATAACATTCGTTTAATGTTTTACTATATCCCGCAATATCATTTACGTAAAGGTGTTCGGCTTTTGTTTTTAATAATCTACTAACTATCCCAGAACCAGAAAATCCATCTCCAATAGTTAAGGCGTTTTTTCCTAATTCACCTTGAATCTTATCAATAACAAATTCAATTTGTGATAAAAGTTTTCGTTTATTACCCATATAAGTTATTATTTGATTTTTTAAATATTCGTCATTGCTCATGTAATTTAGTTATATATATTTATTTGGTGAAAAAAACTTACAATTTTTGAATTACAAAATTCAAAATTTAAAAAATCTATAATAACATTATTGCATGCTAGCTTTTACTGAGTTATTAAGAATATTACGACATAATAAACCAAAACAGAATAAATAATAATTTGCGTTGTTATATTATTAAATAGTTCTTTGTGAATACTATAAATGGAAAGAATATTTAAAATATACATTATCAACTTGAAACATAAAACTTCTTTAAAAAAAGAAATGATAGAAAAATTATCTAAATTATCTATTGATTATGAATTCTTTGAAGCCATTTATGGAAGAGATTTAGATGAAAAATATTATCTAGAAAATGAAATCAAAATGGACCCCTTATTTAGGAATTCGTATATGAATTCTTGCATTACAACTGGAGAAATAGGTTGTAGTTTAAGTCATTATTTTGTTTGGAAGAGAGCATTTGAAGAGGGTATACAATATCCTATTATTTTGGAGGATGACGCCAATTTAGGAAATAATTTTGAAAAAGTATGTTTGGACATAATAAAAAATAAGCCAGATTTTGATATGGTTTATTTAGGTAGAAAGACTTTTGGGGATGATCATGGAACTCATATGGAGTTAGATAATTCATATAATTTAATGAATCCTACATTTTCTTATTGGACAGTTGGGTATATGTTAAGTTTAAATGGTGTTAAAAAATTAGTAAATTCTAGATTTTTACAAAATTTAATTACAGTTGATGAATTTTTACCAATGTTATATTTGAATACATATAGTTTATATTGTAACAAATCTAGATATAATATCGATAAGTTTGATGTATATGCAATACATCCATCTGTTGTAAATCCTAAACCAAATACTTTTCTATCATCTGAAACTGAAGCGCAACCATTTTATACTTTGAAATATGAAAATAACTTTTATAATAACGTTTTACAAGCAGTCACTGTAGGGACTGACCCAGTTGATGGTTATCATAGATATGTAGAAAGTACAGGTGTATATGGAATTCCATATGTATGTTTAGGTTTTGGAAAGCCTTGGTGTGGTAATGATATGGCAAAAGGTGCAGGAGGAGGACATAAAGTTGTTTTACTAAAACAATATCTTGAAAAATTCGACGATAATGATGACCGATTACTAATTTTTACCGATTGTTATGATGTTGTATTTTGTGTATCACCTGATAAAATAATAGATAAATTCAATGAAATGAAAACTAGAGATAAATTTGATATTTTAATTTCAAGCGAAGCTCATATATGGCCTGATAAAAGTTTAGAACCTCAGTTTCCTGACGTAGGTACTCCATATAAATTTTTGAATTCGGGTGGTTTTATGGGTTCGATTAGAGATATAAAAAGAATGATTCAACCACATATTGAGTCATATGATGATGACCAATATTATTATCAGATTCAATATTTAAAATCAGTTAAAAAAGAGACTGAATTAGTGATTAAATTAGATGCAAAAGCCGAAATATTTCAAACATTAAGTAGTCATTTCTATTATATTGATATTGATTTTGGTCGTTCTTCTATAAAAAATAGTTTGACTAATTCGGAGCCACTTGTAATTCACGGAAACGGTGGTCCAAAATCTAAAATGTTTTTTGATAAATTATGTAATTATTTAAATCTCAGGTACCGACATGTTTACGGGTATAAAGACTATCATTCTAAACTAGACATGTTGACTAATATAGAAGAAAATAACTATCCAACAATATATGCAAATATAATTGTTGATAAAAAAGAATATTTAAATAATATTACTAATTTGTTCCAGCAGAATTATCCCAAAAATAAAGTTGTTTATCATGTTCTCAATATAACTGATGAAAACCTAGAAGCTGAGATTAATGATTTACAAAAACAACATAATGTATTTATATATTTAACAAATTCTACTAAGGATTCAAGTACATTGAGAACATATTACATATCTTTACTTTCTAATCTAGGAAATTTCTATGATTACTTTTTTATGGGTCATATACGTCATGTAATACAAGAAATGAATTGGTTTAAAAAGGCTATAACTAGTAAATTAGATGTAGTAGCACCTATGTTAAAAGGAAACAGTAACAAATCATTGTCTAATTTTTGGGGAGAAATAGATAGTAATAGTGGTTTTTATGCTCGTTCATGGGACTATATGAATCTAATTAATAATCATTATAAAGGTTATTGGAATGTTCCATATATTTCAGGTAGTTTATTAATAAACAAGAACAAAAGAGACTATATTATAAAGGCCATATCAAATGAACATATAAAAAGTCACGAAGAGCAAAATTTTGATATGTTTTTTTGTAGATGTTTACAATTACGAGGTATTTTTATGTTTATAACAAATTATGAAAATTATGGTTATATTACCGAATAAATAAAGTTTTTTTTTATAATTCAAATATAATATAATTTATGTCTAATATTAAACAAATTATATTATCAAACACAAAAAACGAAAAAAGAAAAATAGTAAACAGTGAAAGTTGGGAGAAAAATATACAAAATATTAATTATGAAGAACAACTAGAAATATTAAGAAATATTGGAAGTGAAGAAAACAATATGGAAGTAGAAAAAATAATAAAAAATAATATTTTAACAAAGATTCGGGGTTACAAAAACCAAGACCAAAAAAAAAAAATTTTAGATAAAGATAATATTGTAGAGTTAAACGATGTAGTAGAGCTTTTAAATACATCAAAATTATGTTGTTATTATTGCAAAAAACAAACAAGTATATTTTATGAAAATGTAAAAGACGAAACACAATGGACACTGGATAGATTAGATAATAAATATGGTCACAATAAAAGAAATGTGGTAATATCTTGCTTATCGTGTAATTTAAAACGAAAAACGATGCATTTTAAAAGATTTGAATTTACAAAACAATTACAAATTATAAAAAATGAACATGAACAAAGTGATATAAAATGAACTTTATTGAACATTATAAAATGATGCAAAATATTCATTCAGAAATAGAAAATAAATTGGATAAATTTTTGAGTTCAAAAAAAGTACCAAATTTACTTTTTCACGGTTCTTCGGGTTCAGGAAAAAGAACATTAGTTAATAATTACATTAATAAAATTTATTTTAATGATAAAGCTAAAATTAAAAGAAACGTAATGAATGTAAATTGCAGTCATGGAAAAGGTATTAAATTTATTAGAGACGAATTAAAATTTTTTGCAAAAACCAATATTCAATCAAATGAAGGAGCAAATTTTAAAACAATTCTTCTTATTAATGCAGACCAATTAACTATAGATGCTCAATCTGCATTAAGGAGATGTATTGAGTTGTTTAGTCACAATACACGATTTTTTATCATCGTAGAAAACAAAGATAAACTATTGAATCCTATTCTTTCTAGATTTTGTGAAATATATGTTCCGGAATATTATGAAAATGAAAAAATGATTAATTTACATATTGAAAACAATAAAAATAATATTTTTCATGATAAAAAGATTGAAAAAATAAAGTGGATACAACAAAAACTGAAAAATATGAAAGAAATGAATCATCAATATTTTGTTAGGTTGGCCAATGATATGTATGAAAATGGCTTATCTTGTTTAGACTTAATAGAATACATTACTGAATATGAAACATTAGATGAGTTAGAAAAAACAAAAATAATCATTTATTTCGAGAAAATAAAATCTCAGTACAGAAATGAATGTTTATTAATTTTTACATTATTTGATTTTATCTATTTGAGAGAAGATAAGAATATATGTTTTTAAAACAACAAAATACTTAAAGTCGAATGTATATTAATTATATAAATGGACGATTTTGTAATATCAAATTTACATGAATCTAGAAATGAATGGTGTAGCCGTTTGGTAAGTATATTTACTCCATTGGTTATTGATGGTATGCGTTCAATATTTAATGAATCTTGGAAAATATGTGCAGATAATGATGAAATGAATAAATATTTAATGACATTTCAGAATTTACTTTCCAGAGTACCAAAATGGAATAACAATATTATAGAAGACGAAAGAAAACGTATTATAGAACGAAGTGGTTGTGATTATTTGGAAGATTTAATTAGTTGTGTTCATATTATTCAGTTAAAAGTCCTTACTTGTATTCGTGTCGGAAGTAAACAAAAGAAAATAGATATTTCCATTCCAGATTTAGATACATTTATACATAAGGTATACATAAATACAGCCAGAAAAGTTTATAGTAATGTATATTTATTTGAAAAGAATCTATCTCCTTTACAGTTGCAGAAAAATAATCGTGAATTAGAAAATATAGTTCAAGAATGTATCATGTTGGCTATTAGAGAAAGTATACCTACTGAAGCAATAATACGAGCTTACATGGATGAGAACGTTGAACATGAAGAACAAGTATTTATAGAAGATGTAGAAGAAAATAAAGAAGAAAATAATGAAGTTAAACAGACAGAAAAAGAAGAAGAAAATGTAGGAGATGATACAAATAATAAAGAAGAAGAAAGTATTCCAGAAGTTGTTCCATCTATTCAAAATGTAGATAATGAAGATGTAGTAACTAAATTAACTTTTAATGATGTAGATAGTGTACTTCAAGAAGATAATAAAATAGATGAAGTGGAGGCACCAAAATCTTTGGAGAGGTTAGAAGACCTTACTACTTCAAGAATGCTAGAGAGAAAATTAGAAGAAGAACCAAGAGAAGATTTTCAAGAAGAAGATGATGATGAGGAAAGAATACAGATATCTACCGAACCAGTTGATTTAAGTGGTTTTGATATAATTGACGATTCTGCAACCAAGGTTTCTAGCGAAGATATTTTATTGAATGATATTGAAGCACCACCTCCTCTTTAGGGACATTCGTTGAAAATATAAATTAATATTCTTTTTTAAAGTATATTAATGGAAAAATTATTAATTATTAGTGCATTAATTGCTCTCATGTTTTTCATATTAAAAATGTTAGAAATGAAATATATTGATAAAGAAATGAAACCATTAAAGAACGTAATTCGTGATTCTGTATTTGTATTTATAGCAAGTTTAGGATGTTTATTTGTCTTTTTAAATTTTAACGGTTCTATTAATGATTTTATGAGTATAATAACAGCAGATAAAAGTGGAAATTTAAAGGCTACTGAAATATTTACAGACGAACCGGGATTTTAAATTTTATATATTTTGAAATGCTTAATTATTTTATCATTTATTTATATAGTAAAAATGAATGATATATTAGATTTGAATAGAGATTTACTAGATAACACCGAAAATATTACCATGAAAATAAAAAAATCTCGAAAAAAATATGATAAACAAGAAAAGATTGAAAAAAAAAGGACAACAAGGAAAAAATATAAAAAACAAAAAGGCGGTACACCTATGAAATTAGGTATACTTTTAATAACAACTCATGGGAATTTGAATCCTGAAGAACCAGAAGAAACCTACACAAATAAAATGACTGTAAGAAAGATAAACGCAGTTTCACCTGGAGTATGTAATTACATTTCACCTGATTCTCTCATAGATATGGGAAATAGTATGAGTACCTTTATAAATAGTGTTAGAAAACAATGGGAAGAAGAAAATATTGCTAATCCAAATGTAAATGATATTGAATTAGAATTTAATAATTTATCGGAATTGCAAAAACAACAAAAAATTCAAGATGTTAGCCGAACATTAAGAACATTTATGCCCCGTATAGATGATGTTTTGAAAAATGCAAAAAAAGATACAAAACTAGTTGAAAAGGGAAAACCAAGAGCATCTGAATATGCTCCTGAAAATCCAGAC
>CEQL01149273.1_pt1 | contig 18545 bp, 5 predicted proteins | sample 356281 | NCBI WGS metagenome assembly CEQL01 (sample SAMEA2621203, study PRJEB7988) | marine metagenome | biome: marine biome (ENVO:00000447); feature: surface water layer (ENVO:00002042); material: "saline water (ENVO:00002010), including plankton (ENVO:xxxxxxxx)" | depth 5 m
GCCTCCAAAATAGGAATCACTCCAAAGGCCTTTGAAGATCTGACATATAATGATTGGTGGCTATTTGGAGAAAACGCTATTCACGAAAACTGTGCAGACGAGGTGGCAAAAGTGAAATGCACTTCCAATCTCACAAACCAAACATACAACATTGATTATGGATACAACACATACGTTTTTTCCAAATGCCCTCTAATAAGCGGTCCCGTGGATGTGAAACCTCAAGCTTCGAGATCAAAGCGTTAATTTCGTATGGGCTCTTTCTAGCTAGATGTATTCATAAAAATCGATGTAGTCATTGGTTCGTATACCCATTCTCTTAGTTTCCCCGGCGTTCACCTCTATCACATAACTGCTTTTTTTGTTTATTTTCACGCTCTCCAAAGAATGGGGAACTGTGTTTTCCACAACACCCACGACACGAAAATTAGAATTGAGAAAAATAACGTCAAGTGGAATAAACGTGTTTTTCATCCAGAATCCTTGAATCTTGTTTGTTTCCATATCAAAAAGCAAACCTTCTTGTTGCTTAAGTGGTGTTTTTCGAAACATCAATCCCTTTTTTATTTCTGAACGTGTTCTTGCTACCTTTCCATATATCTTATGTTTTGTCATAACCATAACATATATGAACAAATTAATAATTGATATTTATTTTCATTACATTGCCAATTAGCTTCCTAGTTAGGTTCCCAATTATGTTCCCATTTAGATTTTAAATGTCTTGGGTGGAGATGGTGCCATTGTGTTTTGTTTCTTGGCAGTTTTGAATATGGAGAAAAGAGATTTTACCAGAGGTCTTCTTTCTTCCACAGATTCGCTTCGCATGATATCCACCATTGTTTTAACAGCACTAGACTTCAAGTTTTCTGATACGTGTTCACTTTCCAGAAGCATAAATAGATAAACCATAACGTTTTCAGGGTGGAGTGTTTCTGAAATCATGTTGTTGGCTAGCATAACACCTTCTTCAAAAAGAGCGATGTTGAATACACGTGCATTCTGCATATTTACCTCAAATATAGTTTCTCCGTTCAGCAAAGATTCTACTTCTACCATCTCTTTGTTCACGTAAACCTTGTGCTCGTGAGTGATATATGTGTCTTGAGAAGGACAGTTCTGGAACAAAGAACCCTTTTTCATGCAAACCAGTTTGTCTTTCGAGTAAGTTGTTCTGGTGACACACTTTATCTTCTTCTTATTGATAGTGTGTTTGTGTTTATCAATATTTTCTATCTTCACTATTCCTTGATCTGTCGTAATCATTGTTCCGGCTAAGAAACAGATGTATGAGTCAAGAGTGAAATAGTATGAATAACCAAGATTATTCAGGTTCACGAAAGAGTTGAGCTTTTCAATATCATTCAGCGTCACATTGGAGAATACTGACTCTCCAATAACATTTGGGACGATAAGCTTTTCGTATGTGGCGAGACATATATCTATGTCTCTTGGTCTCACCAATGACGCAATACCCGAATGGGCATTTTGAACATTGATTCCTTCAGAAAGTTCATAGCCACGGAAAAATGCTCTTTGTGGTGACCACTCAGGGTTGGTTATATTATATAACCCATTACACATATCCGCCTCGGGGTTGTATCTATAAAATAGAAGACTATGGTTCATTTCAGGTTCTGTCTTTCGAAGCGCCCAAAGTCCAGATCCATCTCTTGATCCCCAAGGATGAGAATCTGGAATGGCAATGAGCACATTAGCACATGGATCGTTAAGTCCCGTTCCCGTGAAGAACTCTCGCTGTTCGTAAAGTGTTGTCGCGTTTGCATGGTATGAATTATCGACTCTTTCATCGAATCGACCAAATACATTGTCATTCGTGTGTTTCGCAGCATCGTATGCCGAGAGAACAACCGTTTTTAAGTTTCTTGAATCTTTGAATGCTCCAATTGCATTACCAAGACCTAGTTTGGTTTGCATCTTCGATCCTCCTGTAGGTAGACCAGCGGGATTATTTCCACTTGGGTCGTTGGCGGTGCCGAGAGTTTCTCTCATGTTGTATGTCACAAGAGGTAAAATAACTGTCTGCAAGTTAGGACAGTTGCTAAATGAATCAGGTTGAAGGATTGTGTTTTGGAACACACCGCACCCATCGAATATGATCTGCTTCACCTGGGGATTAAAGCAGCAGTCTGTGCCTATATTCCAGGGAGTTCCGGAAGTAGGACCGCTACTGAATCGGATCACTCTTTGAGTTGGTTTCATAAGGTTATGTTTCTGTCGACCACCGGCTGTCTGTCTGGTATTGCGCATCCAATGCGTTGCAATATCTCTTCCACTAGCTTCTGATTTTACATGATAGACCAAATCTTCTTCAGATTTCAAATCTGTAAACTTGGATAGTGTGGGTGTATCGGCTGTCCAGAATTGGTTGTAGCTTACGCTGTTAACAGTTCGAAGTTTTGTCCCTTTAATCATGTCTGTCAATTGACAAGCGGGATTTACAAACCAGTATCGGATATTTTCGGAGTTAAAGTCAGTCGCACCGTCAAACATGTTTCGCATATCTAACACATTGGATACGTCCCAAAAATCTAGATGTATCATGTTATCATGAGCATTTATAGTTGAAAGGGCCGATAGGACGGACAGGTGGGCGTCGTAGAAAGCACTGCCTCTGAACATTCCTTTCATATTTTTTACTTGAGAAGTGTTTATGAACTGTAGATCATTATTAAAATATGTCGCGTTTGTAAACATGTATCTCATATCCTCAACTTTTCCCAGGTCTAGTTTGGTTCTGGAGTATTCTCCCGGATACCACGACCAGATTCCAGGGAAGTTGTATGAGTTTTGCACATCCTTTTGATTAGCAGGTGTTTGTAGGTCAGTGCGATTAGCGGGAGTCGTCATTATTCCATTTTGAAACTTCGGATTGTATGCGAACATTCTGGACGTTATTTTTACTTTTGTTGTGTCCCATCCGAGTATGTTAGGGTTTACGTTGCTGAGTGCGAACATACCATTCATATTCTCACAAGTTCCAGTATACCACATACTTAGATCAGGTGCAAATATAGGGGTTGCGTTGTTATATTTTGCATCAAGGGTCGCGCCTCCAGACGTATTCCATTCCCAGTCTCTGTATCTGAATGCGAATGTCTGATTCATGTTTATTACTCCGCTCGTATCCCAAAAAGAAACGAACTTTTCAAAAGGCGTTCTTCCATCGTCACTAAAGATATTGGAAGTAATACTTGGATATTTTCCTGTTCCATTGGGTCTCTTTTTTGAGCTGTTGAAAGCGTATCCAGAAGACTGTAATGTCTGATCTGTTTGATCCGCTACAAAAGAAAACGCTCGAGCAAGATTTGTGTTTGGCAAGATCAACGGAGAGTCTGTAAGTCCCTTGGTATAGTTTCTATCAGTGGCGTTAAACTTAGATCCTGCAAATGTTCCTGGTTCCTCAGGTATAATATCTATAAGACCTCTTCCAAAATGTCCCAGTATACCATTGTATCCATTAAGAGTGTCCTTTCCTTCAGTATTTCCTGTAATAGTAGTTCCTTTCCATGTAATACCATCTTCTGTTATCTTGCTGTTGCTACTAGTGTAAGCGGCAGATACATCCCACGTATCACCAGGCATTCCGAGGTAATAGCCGTATTTACAGTCTTCACTGATCTTGTGCCTGTTTCTAGATAGTGGAGCGTTATCCATCTTAATAATCCCAATAGACATATCTTCTTCCACTGCAGTCTCGTTTCCTGTTCCTCTAGACTTAGCTGTTCTCCAATGAACGGTAGTTGGACCGTTTCCAGTGATACTCAAGACATTACCACTGTTATCGCGATAGTCCGAATGAGTATCGAACATAACTCCATCATTTGTATTAATTATTCTGGAATCTAACACTCCAGCTGCTGTATATTTGAATACGTAATTACTTCTAGCCACATCGGAGTCAGTGGTTGCAACTGATATTGGGTCTACGTTTGCTTGACTATTCTGCGCGGTGTTAGCAGCTGCTGATTGCCGGATACCCCTTTTTGTTGATCCTGGAGTCATTTTTTTAACCGTTAGTTTTGTATGTTGGTTCAGGAACGGAAGTTCCGTGAGACCATCGAATATGTGAGGTTGTTGATGTAATGTAGTTCCGAAACTGTTATTAACAGTGTAGTAGGGTCGTAAGTTTGTAGCAATGTTGTTTGTTCCATTAGTATCGCCATTTGGAAGGATGACATTGCCGGCAGGCATACAGTTCCATTGATACACATACTGACCTTCATTACGTGTTATATCGTTGGCCCAACTTCCTGCTCTACCAGTGGTGTTGGATGTTATAGGTCCTTGAGTAAGGAGGTTCAGGTCAAAAGACTCTTCATAAGAAGGTATAATATCGTCTCCAGTGTTGATTCTTGCGATCCAACCTTGAGGTTTCAATGTTTCATTCATAACGCTTCTTGGGTATCGTCTGTCTGCGCCAGAAGCATCATTTGTTATGTTCCATGACTCCCTGCCGGTGCTAGTGTTCTGATTAGTAAAATAGCCTCCAACAAACTCAAAGTTTGAAACGTCTTTAATAGCTAGACTATTAACACTTTCAGAAAATGCACCACCTCCACAGAGATCATAAGTAGTTAGAAATCCATCCACAGGAGCAAACAACTGTGAATTAGACACGTTTCTCATAAACTTACGTGGATCTGCATTAATCGTCTCCCCATATCCCTTCATCTGTTCGTAAGATCTTATTTTGTTGTATTGGTATTGAGCAGTGTTAAGGAAAGGTATGTTAATTGTAACACCGTTTGCACCGGTAATACTTTTATACTGAGAACCACCTGGATAGAATTGACATTCCGAGACGACAGACACTCTACCTTTCTCATCTACTTGTATGTCTCTTATTGATCCGAAAGTTTCATATTGCGCTGCAGATTTTCTAGGATCAAAATACTTATAGAGATGACCGAAACTCAAATCTGTTCTCGAAGTGAGAGACACAATATCCAGATTTTTTCTAGAATACGTTTGCTGATAGCTTGATACATCTGTTTTCAAGGGATATAAAAACGTTTTTACGATTCCTGTGAATGGATCTACCCTTACGATAGATCCGGAATGTCGTAATTCGTTAATATCAGGTGTTACACCAGGGGCGGCGAAACTATTATCAAATGCCAAGTGTAAACTGTATGTTGACATGGACACATCAAACTCGTAAGCTACCTTTGGATTTGTTGTTCCAACGTTGGGGTAAAAATCCACAGAATTGTTGAGGGCTCGGAACGTATTGGTCTCATATTCGTCACGAGTGATAGATCCGGGAACGGTAGCAACCATTCCCCTCAAACCGGATCCGTAACTTAGTTCTTTGTAAATAGGACCAGTGTTAAAGTTTCCTGCTATTCCAAAGCCTTTCACCTTGTTTTTCACGTATTCACTCGACAGATCTAAGCCGTTGAATCCTGATATATCCGTTTCTCTAACTGTGATTGATGCATTATAGTCCCATGTTACTTGACTAGATGCTTCCAAGTAAGTAAGAGACGGGAAAATATTATTGGAAGGCGATATCATGAAGTTGGAGATATCTACTGTCACACCTGCCGCTGCTGTGCTGGTATCAAATATGATAGATCGAATCATTGGTTTCGAATAGTATTTGCTTGTTGACAAATCCTGCGAGTTGTATCCAATGAAAATATTCTGTGCGAGCTTTTCACCACAAACTGTTGCCATATAGGTTCTGGGGTAGAGGTAGCTCAGGATTGAGTGATCTGAATCCTTTGATACCGCCATATAAGGCGCATTCTTTATGATAATATATTCTCCATTAGAGTCGTTATCTATTGGTCGTGTGGTGATAACTCCTCCACTGATATTTGGACCAAAACCCAGTCTCATGAGAGGGTCTGGGAAACGTGGCATACAGTTTACTGTGTGTCGGTGTGTTGAAAGCATGGTATTTGTGAGTGCTATTTTCTGATTAATATCGCTATTGATTTTGTTTGGATCGTGTCGCGGGTTAGGAGGAATAGGAGCAAGTGAGTTGTAGTTGTTTCCAACTGGGAATATGTAAGGGTTTTCTGATCTATAAAAACCACTTGGATCTCCAGGAGCACTACTGATGCGACCAGACAGATCGATATGAGGCCTATATGCGGTAATCTGTAAACAGGGTTCAGTCAGTGAGAGATCATTTCCTCCAATCAGATAACCGGCACCGTTGTAATATTTTGATCTACCATTACCAAATCTGAAACGCTCGTTCAAGAAGAACGAGTATATTGTTTGTAACGCTGGGTGTCTCTTCACAGCAGTTGCGCTACCTAATACCCTATTGGCTCCATATGCGTTCCTAGGAAAAGAGTTGGCATAGTATTCAATGTCAAGTAATGCTACGGTGGGGGCAGCGGTTGCATTCAATCCATCACCAACGTCGTCGGTAGCTCGGAACTGTCTCCAGATATTTGACTGTGTAACGCTGAATGATAAATCCTTAGCAGCACATGTAAGGAAAGTCTTTCCGTCTTTACTGAACTTGATGGAAACAGGATTATAATCAACGTTCAATGGAATGTTTGTTCCCATGAAAGTATCATTACTAGGAGCCCGCATTGCGGTATCCATTGCCTTATCCCATACTGGTTGTCCAGTAACTGAACCATGGCTACCAACAATAACACCTCTATCTTCTGCTCCTATGGCTATTTTTAAATGTTGTGTTCCAGTCGTTGATGTTGGAGCATTGGCTCCATTAAAATTAGAGGCAGGAACCGATATTGCTATGCTGTTGTAACAAGTTATGTTATTATGTGGAGCAACACTAACTGCTTTTCCCGCAGTAGGATTAAAACTGGTTACATCCGATGCCCATCCCATGTTAGCAAACGATATATCCCTCACTCCTGAGGTTCCGTCTGAGTTTGTCCTGACAGAATATTTAAGATTAACTCTTTCACCTACAGGTTTGTATCTTCTTGGCACCAGGCCGTTGGAGCGCACATCAAAGTTAACTCCACCTAGATCTGTAGTTGGGTTCCAACCAGTAGATCCAATCCAGCATGGATAAGGGAATGGATTTTGATATGCACCCACACTTTCTGGAGGGGTAACAGCGACAGTTGGTAAATAATTTCCAGTGCTTCCACCTGATATTCCATTAGTTGGAATACAAGACTGTGAGTAAAATGGACCATTAAACCCATAACCAGACTTTATTGAGTTGTTTCTTACATCGTTTAATTGAGCAAGGGTTGTTGTGGCTTCTGGTGGCCCATTTGCATCTGACGTTGTGTTATTATATCTAGGTCTCTGGTAAGAATAAGTGGTTCCATAGAAAGCAGTGTCTCCATCTCCAATGGTTTCGCCTCTCATCCTCCATCCCATTTGTTTTGCATCCATCGTGGCCCAATTACAGTTTCCGTGATGATATACATGAGTAGACATATCAATGAGATATACATTTTGCTTTTCCGATGTAGGCCAATTACCGTCAGTTATCTGACGAAAAGTGCGGTCTGTTAAACCTGCATTTTCATAGAAAGTATGGTTTCTCATGTTACCCACGTCATTATAGGTAGGATTGTTATAATAATTACCATATACATTCAATAGTGTCTTGTAAACCTTACTTGCTGCAAAATTTCCAGCAGTGGGTGTGCCAGTATGAAAGTGTTCTAGACGTGGCAACGCACGTGTCAGTTGAAATCTTCGATCTAGTCTAGGGTAAGGCCAGTCGTTAGTTATCGATTCGTATGTTCCTGTTACATTAGATGGTCTTGGTCTATACATCGACTGTCCTACATCAGATTCATTTCCATAGTTTGCACGACTATTGTAGGGATAGTAGTTTTGATAACTATACAATCCATTATTCAACCACTTAAGAACGTTCTGATATTGCATGAAATGACTCTGTTGTTTACCACGACTAACCGCATTGGTTGCAGCGTAGTCTGTGTAGTCTAATCCAACTTGCTGATCGGTAGACGCAATAGTGTCTCCTCCTTTTGCAAGATTAACCCCAGTGCTTTGAGTCATTCTCCAGGTGGGACCATCAAAATCGTAGTTATAAGTGGTGCTTGCAGGTAACGTTCCGTTTGTGCAGTAAACAATCGTCCCCCTCATGTTAAGGTTCACCATTTTAACGTGACCAAAATCAGTTCTATACCTATGATAAGCTTTGTCTGGTGTGAGTTTTCCAGTTACAAATGGTGCTGTTAATCCACCACTTAAACAAGACCATACTGATACTTCTGACACTCCGGAATTAGTCCCTGTGTTACCAATAATGTTCTGCGCATAAGGACGTGGTGTCGTCGTGTCCCCATTCACGTTAAATACGTCTCCTTCACTGTCCATTAACTTCTCAGCGAATGGATCATTTCTCGTATTTGTCTGACCATCGTCTATTGTAGCAATATTAGCTTTTCTCGTATTTGACGGTCCAATATCATGATAAACGGGAAACATGAATCTCAATGGCTCTTCTATTTGGTGAGAATTAGGTCCATCTGTAGAACAAAGTGCAATTACATCTGGATTTCCGGGTGCCATGGTAATATCCATCCATTTTGTGAAAATATAACTTTTTCGATGCTCAAGATTAAGGTCGCAACCTTGATTAAACTGCCAATGGACATAATGAGTTCTGTTTCCAGGATGCATTTCATGTATGTGATTATGGTAAGCCCTCCCCCCAGCATTCTGTCGTGCTGTATCGCTAAAAGAAGTTCCATTAGCTACATCTTGCTTTCTGTATTGATCCCACGTATCTAATGCGATATTCACATTACTACTTCCTCCAGGACTCCATCCACTAGCAAAATCGTTGCTTCCATTCTTTTTCCAAACCTTAAAGCCTCTTCCTCCTCCTCTAAGTGTGCCATTTGTTGCATCTGCTGTAAGAGACGCGTCTAAAGTTCCCACGAGACCAGTATTAACTAATTGAGTTATAGCGGGATTAGGTGTCTGCAACGAAAACTTTATAACCTGTGGGTCGTTCTTATACGCAAGTGAACCACCACCGTTTCTTGATATGGGATTATACATGTAGAGATTCTCAGCACCAGTGCTGGGCAATGAGGAGTTTTGTCTGTATCTGAAACTGATATCTAGATTGATAAGTCCATACTTTACTCCAGATTGCGTATTACCAGCACCGCTTACGTATTCCTGAGTCGGATTTCCACCAGAAGGAACTGGGTAACGTTTTTCTGCATTTGTGCCATTTGTATAATAAGTATTAATAGAATTGTCACTACGATAACTCTGTGCTGCTTCTCCTGGCAAACGTAGAGGTGTTTTGTGGCGTATACCAGTATCTTCAAGAAAACTCACAACGTTGTGCGCATATCCCATACTTTCTCTCTCGTCCCAACCATAAAGTGGTGCATATATTGAGCCCCAACCGTTAGGGTCAGCAGCTCCGGCAGAAGTAACTGTAATATTGTGTCCGATAGTTTGAACTGTAAAGTCTTTGGCTAACCCCTGATTCCTGGATTGCGCAGAAGAAGGCGAGGCATTGGCAGCAGTGTTCTCCGTGCCATTGTTTTTCATCATAGTATGAGCGTAAGCTACTAGATTGTTAGTATTTGTTACATAATCCTCATTTCCTATATCATATTTTAAAGGTCTCGCCCTATAACCAGCTTGATCTTGACCGGTCATGCCGCTCGTTCCGGTCATGGTTGGTGACTCACTATACAGTTTGCTAAACCATGTGGAATTAGGATCTCCATGTGCAAGTGCACCGGGAACGTATATTCTTTGCCAAGTAGCACCACCGTTAAGTGATCTGAATATTCCATGGTTAGAAGTTCGACTTACAATCCATATCTTTTGACCGTCTTCGCTCATGACCATCTTACTGCTTGCGAACAAAGATCCATGTCTTTCCGCAGATAGGTTTCTAGAACCTTCATTCTGAGTATAAGATTTGTGGGTGAAAACACGAGCTCCAAGAAGGATTTGATCTCCATCATATGTTTGAACTGATGAGTTCTGACTTCCATATGTGTAATCAACAAAAACGTCACCAACATCTCCTGCAATAGTCGATTTGTCTGGAATGTGATTAGTGAAATCAAAAAATGCTCCTGTGAACTGCACCCCTCCATCTTGTCTTCCTCCAAAACTCACAGTAGATGTCGTGCCAGCAGAATTAGTTACTTTAATATTTCGGTTATCTGGCTGACTAGTCCATCCTCGCATAACCTGTTTAAAATTATGTCCTCCATCAATAGACATGATAACATATCCCGTTCCGGCATTTTCCATTCCTTGCCAGTCTTTGTAGATAACTCCCCTTGTTTTATAATCACCCTCGTATGCAAGACCACCATAAGGAGAAAGACCATTAAGCATCTCTGACATACTCGCAAACTGACCCGCAGTATCATCTGTCATATTTTTGTCGAACATATCATTTCCAAGAGAGTTGTATTTAACTGTGGGGAAACATATGCATATTCGTTTACCATCCGCACTAACTGAACAGGACGACAAATGTTCATGATTACCTATACTGTATTGGTAGTTACTTGTATAACCTGCAGTCTGATTATTACTGGTTTGACTTAGATAATCTGTATATTCCGGGGCAACTATGTTATTATACGAATTTGAAAACGCCGAACCAGCGTCTGCGTTTGTAAACGTGGTGTAATAATTACTTCTGTTTACATTCATAATCTTTCCGGCATTCGATCCGGTCATTTCTCTTCTTCTTCTTATCGCTCCAATAGAGAAGAGCGAATAGTTTGCGACAAGATTCAACTCGGATAAGGTATTTCCCGCTGTGTTTGCAATACCATTATTAGAGGTAGATGTAGGGGGAACGCCATTGTAGTTGTTGAAAAGTCTGAAATTATCGTCCTCTGGCATGGCAGTTCCACCAGCTAGAGTTGAAACCGTGTTATTTGATCTTGGCCACTTCCATGTCATACCGTAATCATGGGACCATGCAGCTCCTCTAAGATAAAACAATTTATCCTTAGAACCCCCAGTCTCCCATGTCGATGGTCTCGGAAACTTAAAAATATCGTCAAGATCATTTTCTGGTTCAAGCCATTTATTTTTAGACGATTTGTGTTTTCCATATACCACTACCATGGTTTTTCCTCCCTCTGAAACGGCACAGTCTGTAATGTTGAGTGCGTTATATTCTATGGCAGTTCCGACTTTCCATGCACCTGTTCCGCTCTCAGCCCATACCTTAGCGTCTCTTTTCCAGTTAGGAGTGAGATCCATAAACGTTTTTCCACCGTCTTTCGATACATGGATCGAAGTTAGTGTGCATGCCATAACAATCTTGTTTCTAACTTGACCGTTAAACATATCAGTCTCTGGAGCGATCTTGAGACATGTCCAATCTTTTCTTTCAGCTCCTGATTGTTCTGCTGACTCCCCTGGTTCTTTTTGATGTGCGAGAGCCTGAGAGGCACCATCGGAAGTATTTGTGCTGCCTGTCGTTCTTTCTCCAATACTTAGGTAGTTTGGTGTGACTCCTTTCGTCAAAACGGACCCATCACCCATCCCTGGTTGATAAGAGTTCTTCCAAGAAGTTCCAAATTTGTTGATTTTTCCTACGAATACATAATCGTATGCTTTTCTGCTGTAAACATTACTAATATCTAAATGAACTTGTGTCATAGGATCATTATGTAATTGCATAGAACAAGATCGAGTAAATGGTCTTATAGAACCGTTTGTTCCTGAATTAGTTGTCGTGCCGCCTGCAGTAGGCAGTTTGTAACTTCCTAGTTTCCAATCCCATGCAGTTCTAGCCGTAGATGCGGGTCCTTTTTTCACACCTGAAATAATAATTTGTCTATGACCGGGAGTGCTATCCGGATCCGAGTAGTCGATTTCTACGTCCCATGCAGCAACGTATGGAGAATACATGATATCGTTCTTTGGTCTTGTTGCAAGTTCATATCCACCAACATTACTATTTTTTCTAAGATTATTCGTTTCTCCACCGGATTTCTGGTTATTATACAATTGCATAATTAGATTCTCGGGTTTCTGCCAAAAATTAAAAACAAACGCTTGCTGACATCCACCATAGTGATATGTGACTTCACCGGCACCACCATTTGCATTCGTTCCCCATGTTTTTACCTCTGCACCTTTAGCTAAGAAAACAGGGTTAAATGAAGTAACATTCACTCGAGTTGTTAATCTATTACCTGTAGCAACAACTCTAGTATCACCTCCATCCGTGGTATTGACGAATGGACGACAATAGTCAGCCCATATATCACTTGTGCCACCAGGCTTAGTTCCAATGGTATTCATTGGTTGAAAACTGTGTGCGGAGGTATCCATTATTCCATTATTGTTCAAAGAAACCATACCACCATATCCTCCTGTTAAACTCCAGTGAGGAAAGCAATTATGGTTATATGCAGTCGATTGAGCAGGATCATATTGTGATGCTGAATCAAGTAGGTAAGAGTTACCATACTGAACGTGTGCAGGACATCTTCCAGGTGGCCCCATTGCATTCGTTGTGCGATCACTTGTCTGGTAAATATTGACTTTATGAACGAAGAATGACGTTAAATAGCTTTCATTGGTGGAATCATATACATGTTTTGCATTTAATTTGGTATTGGTATTAGCATTGAATGGATAGGATAAAGTGCTGGTAGTGCCGGTTGCGTTATTACAGTCTGTCCATGTGAAAACACCGTTTCCAACTATGTATAAATCGCCATTAGGATTTCTCTCAATTCCCCTTGCGTTCACGTGTCCTTTCTTTTGATATCTTGGGTCTGTGTCGAATACCATGTCTTCTACAAAAGTCTGTGTATGGCAAGGAACAGATACCAAATAAACACCAGGAGTATACGGAGATATTTGCCATCGATTGGCGTCTACAGGCGGGTTTTTACCTAGAATGGTTGTAGGGTTTGCTGCTGAGGTCTGTTGTACGCCTCCCTCATCCGCAAGTCTTTCTGTTCTTGCAGGAGAAGACCAGATAGAGGGTCTTCTTTCAATATATCCACTAGGATCAAGACCAGTATCAAGCTGTCCATTCGGTTTAAATCTCAACACACATGCCATTTGATACTTTCCTGTATTGAAGAATGCCTCTGAACCCGTTGATGGAAAGATTCCGGTGGTCCCTGCAAGGTTAACAACACAAGATCCGCCCGCGTAAATTTTATCATCGGGTCCGACTATGATCTTATATATCTTGAAATTGTCCAGGTATTCAGCAGCTCTACGTGGTCCCCATTGATTTGTGTCTAGCTTATATCCACCAGATTCGTTTGCTGCTGTCGGAGCATAAGAATTTGTATTAGTTGGGTTAACAGACATCTTAAAAAAAACTCTCTGTGGTGAAACTTGTACACCTCGTTGGCCAACTAGACTAGCGTCAAAATTAATTATAGGATCTTTGTGATTATCGGGAGAAGGTCCAAACCCATAGTATCCAGATACAGTGCCCACATCCAACACCGGACTCCAGCTCCAGAGATCTGGATTATAATGTTTGAAAAATCGAGTGTTCAAGTAAGTATCCTTCCACTTTTTTGAAGAAACTATGGAAACGCTGCCTGGTGAACATGAGTTGTAAAAAGACGTCATCGTAATTTCAGGCTCTCCTTCCACGGTAATTTGCGTTATTCTATTGCATCTAACGAATGCCTCATTACAGATAGTGGTCACAGATTTTGGAATATAAATGGCATTTAGATTACTACAATCTGCAAAAGTTCCATCTTGGATCATTTTAAAATCATTGTTTATAGGAAGCTTTATGGTGAAAAAGGGACCGTTTCTGAAAGCTTCGTATTTTATATCGAACACTGTGTCTGGAACAATAACACTCTGAATATTTTTTATCCATCGCCCCCTCCAGCTATTGCCTGCCGCCCACCAGTCTGCTGCGTTTGAAGAAGCCAACTCTGAATCAGTGACTCTTCTAGGAGCTTGGCTCGGGTAATGCTGTGCAAATAATTGACTACCTAGGCCAACAACTTTAAACCTGTGGCCTGGATATGCGTAATCTGCTGGCGCATAGTATGGGAACGTTACTTGTCCATCCGGTCTAGAAGACGCGCCTTTACCACTAGCTACGCTAGGATATGTCATATTAAGTCCGTAAAGATGAGGATACTCGTAAGCCTCATAGTTATTATCAGCAGGGTCCAAATCATCTAGATGACCAACTGCAGGGAACATACTGACCATTTCTGTAGAACTTCCAATGTAACACACTCCTGAAAAATCCTGATTGGGATCAAATGCAAATCCAGTATTTAGATACTGTGTAGTATTAGAATCGAAGGAAGGAACACCTAACCCAGTGCCGCTATTATAATTTTCGTTTGCATTTAACTTCCAATGCCTTGTTACATTTGTTCCTGGCCCCGCTTTTTCTGAGGTGTAATAACACCCGGACACCCCGAAAAATCCCGTAAAATTTGATACCACCACATTAAAATCATTACCATATCTGAACATTGGCTGCGTTACTTGTCTATCTTTAAACTGTTGAAACGACAGATCACGTCTTAAAGTCGTTCGTTGACCTTGTGTTGCCATGGGATAAGTATATAGTAATGGAATATATTTTTATTGCTTTGTTACAACCAATAAAAATAAGTTATATCTATTTAAATGTTACCTCCTCATAAAATTTCTAGATCTTTCAGTTTCCAATATTCACAACCTCCCCCATAAATAGGTCGTTGAATAATTGCAGGTATGCGTTTTTGTGCAAGCTCCATCTGTGCAATGATAAAACCGTCCATGATCTTATCAGGGACGTCTACAAATGGTGTTGCGCCACTATTTATCTGCTTTGCTCTTTGTCCTAGAATCCTAGATTTCTCATATTTTGTCAAATATGGAATTGTTGTGTGCAAAGGATCTACAATATTATTATTTTCGTCTCTTACAATGTTACACAGTGTGCTAATCTCGTCATAGTTTTTGTTAAACTGTATAGAATGTTCAGTTTCTAGATATTCTGTATTTATTTCTTCATCAAACTTTTGAAAGTATGTATCCGGATCCTCGTCGTCCTCGTCGTATTCGTCATCCCCTAAAACTCCACTAATTTGAACATCTTCCTCATTGTTATCATCGGAATCACTTTCATCATCTACAAATGTATGCATGGCTTCGGATAGAGATATGGCAGTTGCCTGTGTCTTCTTCCCTGTTTTTGAACCTTTTTTAGTTTCTATGATTGTGCTTAACTCTTCGTCATCTATGTCATCTTCGTCTATCTCGTCAACTTCTTCTTCTTCATTTTCTTGGTCCGCGTTTTGATCATCATTATCATCTTCTTCAACATCATCTACATCCTCACCATCTTCATTTTCAGAAATATTGTCTTCTTCATTCTTATTTAATTCTTCTGCTTCTGTAACATCATCTTGGTTTGGATTGGAGGATGCAACGCTTTCGTTGTCTGAGTCAGATTGAATGTTTGCATCATTTATTTTCATAGGATACTACTAGTATATTATATGAAAAAACTTTAAGTTAATAACGATCAATTTTATCAATTAAACCGCATACAAATTAATAAACGCACATATTACGATTCATTTGTTTTCCAGGTAAAGTCACAATGGGCACATAAATACACATATTTAATATTTGTTTCATCGTAGCGAATGTATATGATCTCCCTCTCTTTATTTTTTGTGTTTGTTTCACATTCTGCATTGGGACATGGAATAGTGTTCATTCTTGGAAGGGTTGGATCAAGTTTAGTATATTTATTAATTATATGGGACATATTTTTAATATCGTCGCCAAGTTGTATATTAGAAACTGACATGGTAGACGGAATATCCGATGTATCGTCTTCTTTCCCACAGTTCCTGCAGTAGTAGATCAGGTGGTTAGAATCTTCCGAAATACTTAGATAATACATATTCTTGCAAGAAGTGCAGAACTTCATTGTTACTAGTATATAATATTAAAATTATTTATATGCTAATATAATCAATTTTAATTCTACAATGGTGCTTCGCTGCTAATGACTTTGTTTTTTTTCTCTACCTTCTTTCTGGAAGATACTTTTTTGCTTGTGATAGTTGTAATATCCACTGATGTGTCCTCATATTTTTTCGCGATCTCTTCAAATCTAGACAACAACCTTGTGTAGTTCAGTTCAAACTTCATCGTATACATATCGGTCTTTGCCACAATTCTAAGTCCTTCTGATGACGAGTTGCTATGCACATGGCTCATAGACGAGGCTGCACGAATCATTTTTTGTATGCGCTTCCTTATTTCATGGATATTTTGGATAAACTGATTCTTTACCACCTCGGAAAATTTATCAAACATCTTAGTGTATATCTTGGGACATTCTGTAAGGATATCCAAAATAGCTATCTCCACATTTTTGAATTCGATGATTCTGTTGTAGCTCTTCATATCTCTGTGCCCCTTTCCGATTCCTGGTTCATTGAGTAGTGGATCATTATTGAACACTGTGCAGACAGTCAATAATACGGTTGAGATCGTTTGACATGCTGTCCATTGTTCCCCTCTCCATGTATTTAATATAGATAAACAGACCTTCCCATTTGTGTAAAGATTTGGATTAAAACGGACAAGATTTTTGTTTGTCTTAAAAACAAGTTTTGGTGGCGTCTGTGGATAGTCAGCGGGGTATTCAATTTCGAAAAAGTAAAACCCATTCTCATAAATAGTATCTTTTGGACCTACTATAAGAGCATACCCCTTTAAAATGTTCTCCTCGTCATGGATATAAAATATCCCGTTTGAGTCAAGAGGATTTTTTTGAATTGCACGGACATCTCTGGCTAGTCTTTTTATTGTTTGTGGTGCTATAAATTGATCTACCCGTGAGTCTTTCGAAACAGACATGTTAAATATTTATACGTAGACTTTAATTCATTTAGTTATTAATTAAAATTGCCATTCGGTATACCTTTTGCCATACTTAGAAAAATTGATTTAAAATTAATCTGTGTCTACTACATACACAAATGACTAATATTATGGATACTGGAATCCAGTTTAAGTATGATTCATTATCATATCTATTACAGGATAACAGGTGTGACAAAGAGAAAAAGCCAACGAATACTAGAATTGGAAACAAGACAAGTGTCCGCGGTGGAAGTTATTATATAAGTGATGAATTATTTACAGAGTTTATGGTGCATTATCACAACGAGGTAATACTTAATAAATCAACAGAACATCTTACAGAAAAACAACTTGGGGATGAAGGACCGATAAATGTAGATCTAGATTTTAGATATGATCCAGAGATACGTGTAAGACAGCATAATAGTGAAGATATAAATGATCTAATATTTGTGTATTTAGAAACATTGAAGGAAATATACGATTTCAACTCAGAAGAGACAGATTTCAATATATATGTTTTTGAAAAACCAGAAGTGAATACTTCAAGTGAAGAAGTAACAAAAGACGGAATTCATCTGATCATTGGTATAAAGATGAGTAATCCCCTTCAACTTATATTGCGAGACAAAATAGTGGACAGTTTTAAAAAGAATCCACATGATATTCAGTTTATAGAATGCCTTCCTCTGTTAGATAGTTGTAGTTGGGAGAACGTGTTCGACGAAGGAATATCTAGAGGCTCTTGTAACTGGCAAATGTTGGGATCAAGAAAACCTGATAATAAAGCATATGAGCTTACATATGCTTTTAATATAACAATTGACTCATCTGATGGTGAGTTTCAGACCAAAATAATAGATGATGTGGAAAACTATGCGAAAACATTTTCAAACTTTATGAAGATGTCGGTTAGATATAAAGAAAACCCCAGTTTCCCAGTAAAGAGTGAAATTGCCGAACTATTGAAAAAAAAGAGCACTAAGTCTAAAAAATCTGCGAGAGTATTGAATAATCAGCCAACTAACAATCATCTCCGCCTCGTAAATAGTAACGCAGCTAATCAAAGAAATACTGACTTTTCGAACTTAGTGCCAATGGATCAAATAGATACAAAGGAAAAACTGGAGGTGTGGAAAGATTACGTTGAAAAGTATTTTGAGGAGAATGTAAAATCCATAAAAACCGGAGAAATACATCAATACACACTGACTCTAACAGACAGGTTTTACGGAAAGGGTAGTTACAGTGAATGGATAAAGCTGGCAATTGCTCTGAAGAACACCGACGAACTTTTGTTTATAACATGGGTCCTTTTGAGTTCAAAATCTGAAGGGTTCAATTATGCAGATATACCCGAAGATCTATACAAGAGGTGGACAAGTATATCTGTAAAATCCGATGGTGAGCGTCTCACCTTCAAATCAATCATTTATTGGTCCAGGGAATACAATCCCGAAGGCTATAAAATAGTTAAATCGAAAACGTTGTCTCACTATGTGGAGAATGCCATAGAAAATGACAACGATAGAGAAATTGCAGAAGTTCTGGCACAAGTGGCTTCTGAACGATTTGTGTGTTCGTCTCTTAGTGGCAACTCAAACACATGGTATGAGTTTTGTAATCATCGATGGTATCAGGACAAAGGCATGCGAATTAGAAAGGCGGGTATATCAGAAGACCTATACAGCATATTCTACAAT
>CEQL01037224.1_pt1 | contig 18511 bp, 18 predicted proteins | sample 356281 | NCBI WGS metagenome assembly CEQL01 (sample SAMEA2621203, study PRJEB7988) | marine metagenome | biome: marine biome (ENVO:00000447); feature: surface water layer (ENVO:00002042); material: "saline water (ENVO:00002010), including plankton (ENVO:xxxxxxxx)" | depth 5 m
CGCCCTATTCTCGACATATTTCTGGAAACCTATAAACAAAAAGAATTAGACAGACTTATCTACGATAATATAATTGAGATTGCTCCGTTGGCATTCATGCGTGGTCGCACATTTAAGAATACATTTATTATTGGCGACGAAATGCAGAATAGCACCCCTACACAAATGAAAATGCTTCTTACCCGTCTTGGAGAAAGTAGTAAAGTAGTTGTTACAGGAGATATTCAACAAAACGATATTACAGGTGGAAAAGAAAATGGTCTTCAGGACATAGTAACAAAAACTAATAAATACACATCAATAATGAGAAAGAAACACGATGTTGATATTGAATCATTAAATTCAGTTCAAATAATTGAGTTTAACAATGAGCATATTGAGCGAAGCAAGGTTGTTCGCAAAATATTAGACATTTATGCTGTAGATTCCATTCCGGAGAAAAAGGAAACTTCCAAAGTAAAATCCAAAAACACGGCCACTCAAGAAGAACAAGATGAATTCAGAAGGTGGAGCGATGAGGAATAAAATATAAAGTTGCGTTTACATTATGAATATTACTTAGTCAATATTCATAATGAGAGTCCTATTATACTTAGCACCCGTTATTCTAAGTTGGGGATTTATGTGGAAACCCCGTCAACCACAAAAAACCACGCGCCTTGATGCCACTAATCTTGGTATGTGGGATGTATTAAGCACCGCTTTAAAGGAAAAAGCAAGAAATTGGTTTATTAATCGTGCCGAAAAAAGTGGTGTCGAATGGACAGCCATTACTGGTAATTATACAAAGGAAATGGAACTTTTAACGAATATTTACCATCAAAAAAATAACCTTAGTATCATTTATCCGGCTTACTACACCAGACCATTCCACGGGTATGATACAGGAAATCTTAATTGGGATGCGGCCGTTGAAGGAGAAGCCGCAACATTAAGCATGGCTGTGAATTATTGGAAAGAAACTGATCCATTAACTACTGAAAAATGGTTAAGACATAATATTACAAAAAATATTTTAACTTACATAGATGAAACAAAGTCCAATCGTCCAAATAATGTTATGGACGTAGGATCATCAGTTGGAATATCTACCGAATATTTGTATACCTCAATTGTAGAATGTAACAAAATGATAGGATTAGATTTAAGCCCTTATTTTGTTTCTCTCGCAACATATCGTTCCATGCGGGATAATCATCCAATAGAATATGTTCATCAAAACGCTGAAACGCCTCATTTGGACACTAAATTCGATTTAATTGTATTAACCTTTATTCTCCATGAAGTGCCACTTGAGCCAAGTAAAAAAATACTAAAAGCAATGACAGACCAATTAAACGACGGTGGTGTTCTGGCAGTTGTAGATTTGGATACAACAAAAGTGCGTAACAATCTAATTGTTAGCACATTTCGTAAATGGGCCTTTGAAGTTACTGAACCACACATTTATGAATACTATCATACCAATATGTCATCTCTAATGGAACAAGCAGGATTAGAAAAAGTTAAAAGGGTTCACAATGACCCTATAAATTGCGTATGGATGGGAAAGAAGAAATAAATATTTAAAAGAAAAACGAAAAATAATATGCTATTACTTTTATTAATTCAATTTTGTAGTGCGTATAATTATTTAAATCATTGGTTTCCCGTTTTACCATTATCATCAACTGATTTTTCGAATCCTCAATCTTTACGAATATTAGGGAAAGACTTTGTAATATGGAAAAAAGACAATAAATTGATTTGTCAAGATGATATTTGCCCCCATAGGTTGGCTCCTTTGTCAGAAGGGTATATTGATTCAGAAAGTAAAAATTTACGGTGCGCTTATCATGGTTGGGAATTCAATGAATGTGGAAACTGCACTGTTATTCCACAACTTGATATTTCAACTGAATCTGAGTTCATAAAAACAAAAGGAAAGATTTCTACGTACCCGGTAATACAATACGAAGATATATTGTGGGTATTTCTTGATAAAAATATTTCTAATGTTAAACCATTTGTTAGTTATTATTTATCCAACAGCACCAAAACTTTTATGCGCGAAGTTCCTTACAGTTTTTATATGGTATTAGAAAACTTTTTTGACCCAGCTCATATTCCTTTTGCTCATCATAAATTACAGTCTGTTAGGTCAAAAGGATGCCCAATTAATATAAATTTATTGTGGAATGATAAATCTTTACTTTCCGTTATGTTTCAAGAATCACCTTATTTTACAAATACCTCTTCCAGAGCAGGAATTATGGAGTTCCAAATGCCGTGTTACTATCGTGTTAATATGTTATATCCAACATATAATTTATTTAAGCATCTTCATTTGTTTGTGGTTCCAATTCAAGAGGACAAAACCAGACTATTAATTAAATTTGAATTAAATCGGAAAAACAAAATAGGACGTTTGTTATTTCAAATAAGTCCTACGTGGTTGAAACATGTATTTATAAATATTTTCCTTGATAGTGATACTCTTATTTTATACAAACAAGAAAGACATCTCAAAACAATAGATAGGTCATATACTAATAGAAATGTATATTTTACACCATCTCAAAGTGATAAAGCTGTAATTCTTTATAAAAAATGGATTTCAAAACATTTACCTACAATTCCTTTTTTTAAAACCCAGTCAGAGTCAAAAGAACTTACAAGAGAAGAAGTTTTAGATAAATACAATCAACATACGAAACATTGTATTCATTGTAAAAGAATGTTAACTTTATGCCGGTTCTTTCAAGAAGCAGGAACTTTCATGTGGGGAAAAATTTTCTCCCAGACAAAGAATCCATTCTTTTTATTATTAACTTTGGGCAATTATGTATTATTCGGTAAAATGTTAGACTTATTTAAATCAAGAGACTATAAACATAGTAAAATTAAATAATGTTTGAAAATTAGAAACTCATAGAGCTATTTACACCTTTGAAACTTTAAAATGAACATTTATATCCCCAACAAAAAAATGAAATATAATAGTATTATAAAATGAAAATATATTACTATTATCATATTCCAAAAACAGGTGGGCTTTCAATATTGGCTTTTTTTAAGTTTCTTTCACATAATTTACCAAATAGTAAACTATATGATTTTACTCATTCAAAAAATGAAGAAAATCCTAAAAATATAGATTTTAATAAAATATTATCAACAGAGAATATTAGACAATATGATTACATTTTTATACATCATCATCATGGTTATTATGGATTAATGCACTATGAAAATATTCTTATTGAAAAAAAAAAAGAATTAGAAATTAATGGACATACAATCAAAATTTTTACTACAATTAGGAATGTTTTATCATTTAATAATTCAAGGTTTAATTATATAAAAGATAAATGTGGATATAAAGGAAATAAAAATGACTATTTAACAAATCAGAACTATTGGAATGTTCAAACTAAATACTTTTTCTTTTGCCATCATGGTCCTAACCCTAGAGGTGAAATTACAATTGATGTAATTAATAAGGAATTAACAGAAAACAACATTCTTAGATTATCAAATATAGTTGATATTTTTATTGAAACTATAAATTTATCCAAATTTATAGACACTATGTCTAAATATTTTAATTTAAACTATGATTACAAATCCAAAAAAAATACAAATAATCATTCAATAATTTTAAATGACAATGCTGAAGAAATATTAAATAATAATAAATTAGATTGTTTTTTATTAAAAACATATATGAATGATAAAAATCATGAATTCAATATAGAATGATGAACCATTTCATATATCATAAGATATTTTAAACTGTTCATTTGAAAGTTTCAAGGGTGTAAAAAGGAGTTTTTGTTCCCAAAAAGAGTAGGGTAAAATATCGTTCATCAAGATATTCTTGAGTAGGAGAACTGGTATGTATAACTTTTCTATTATTAAAAATAACCAAATCATTTTCTTTATAATGAAGCTTTCCTACGTTTCCCGGCGACAAAACATAGTTTCTCATTATATATCGTATTTTTTCTTGAGAATACGCTGGTGAAACTCCACTATTTGATCCTTCAAATTTATAAAGTTTATTGGGAGTAAACATTAAAGTTCTTTTCGTATCATCTGGTGTTGGATAAATAACTAATGGTTGGGTAACCATATGTTTTTCAATATCTGGAGTGATTTCATTTCTCCAATACTTATCTATTCGACCATATCCGGTATGATCAATTTCCGCTTCTAATCCATGAATTAAAGAATATACACAATTTATTTCATTACACATCTTTCTATGTTCAACAAGCATAGATTCATAAGCTCCTTCCATACTGGCAAATGAAGTATAGCCACCTTTGCTTGGTGTTTTAAGCATATACATAGAACTAACTACGGGCGGTAAAACATTTTTAGTTCCAACTAAATCCTGATGCCATACAGGAGTGTATTTAAACACTTTACTATTACGGATTGGTATGTCTTTTAAACCAAACATATCTGCCATACCTTTTCCCCGAAGAGCTATTTGTTGCTTACCAGGAATAGCAGTCTCGTAAAATGGATGTAAAACTTCATTGGTATGTTGAAGGTCAAATTTGGCGCAAAAATCAAACTGCTCTTCAGGTGTTATTTTTTGATTATCGAAAACCAAAACTGGAGTTGTTTTGAAAAGATACAACAAGTCATCAATAGTTTGTTGGTTAATTTTTTTGACATCAATATTTTTTATTTTTACCATAAAATTATTATTAAAAGGAAAATCAATTGTAAAACTATTTACTAACAAAGGGAAAACAACAACAAGTATAAACAACATTATGATAAATATAATAATTTTATTTCTAAATGGTTCAACAAAATTATTCAAGTGATAAAGATATTTCCTTAATGGGTTCATCTTCTGTTTGAGATTGAGCTATAGTAGCTTCGCCAATCTTTGAAATTAAAAAATAGCGTTTATATTTCTTGACCCCTTGAGGAGTATATCCGTCACTTTTCCTAATAGGTTTCATATGATAATGAAACGTGTGAAGTATTTGTCTAATTAAATTAAGAAGTGGCCATTTTTGTTGATCTTTAGCACCTTTATGAAGACTTGTCATGTAAGATGAACTAAATTTCTTTTTTAAATCCGGTATCTTTTCTTGTATTTTCTCATAGAGAGAAACACTAATTAACATATCACGTGGAATAAGAGCGCCATCTAAATAATCTGGTTCTATATCTACAGCTTTAAATATTTCTTTAATATTCTCGTCCATTATTATTGCCATTGATATTTTTTTTCGCACTTTACTGTAAATGGGATATCAACCACCAGCAGAACTTTATCCATTAATTAAAGGAACCTTTACCATAACTTATATATTTTTGGTAACAACCGGAATTGTTATTTTTATTGAAGCTTTGCGTCACGGAACCGGGTTTATTAGTCATATTATGAACCTGGAAACAGCTATCAGTGTTGTTGCGGCTTATTTTTACGGTCTTTTTATGACTGAACTCGAGCAGGCAGAGAAACTTAATACTCCTGTGGATTGGGATAAAATGGTTACCTACCGGTATATAGATTGGTCTATTACAACTCCAATTATGTTATTGGTTCTCATTTTATACATGGGCAACAATCTAAAAATTCCAGTTAAGTTAGGAACATATGTAATCATATTACTTTTAAATTATATTATGCTTGGATTTGGCTTTTTAGGAGAAACAGGTGTTACATCACGAACTACTGGGTCAGTTGGAGGGTTTGCGTCATTTAGTCTAATGTTTTTAATAATTTATACAACTTTTATGAAAAAATACAACTTCTCTAATTCAGTTCTTTTTTGGTTTTATGCTATTGTATGGTCTTTATACGGTGTAATGTTTACTTTAAATAATGACTATAAGATTCCAATTACAAATATTTTAGATTTAATAAGTAAATGTTTTGTAGGTTTAGGATTATGGGCTTATTATACCAAAATCCTTACAGTTTAATTAAAAAATAAATAAAACAATTATCACATAAAAAACAATGTATACATTTATGTGATGTTATCCTTCAAATTTAGTTTATACCAAGACCAGGGATGGTGTATTCTCCAGAGGCATTTTTTTGGTATTTGGCAATTACTGCTGGTGTATCTCTATTCATAACAATATCTTCAGCTTCGTAAACGTTCCCATTATTATCTAAGTAATACGAGATACCACGTATATCTTGGGCCCAAACCTCAACCTTATTTGTTTCTGGATCTGAAGCACCGGTTCCATTATTTGCCTCCATAAATCCATTAGGAGTGCCTTTTACATGAGTTCCACAATAATCAAACCCATCTTTTTTTCTTCTGGTGCATTGTTCATTATTAGCTCTACGAGCACAACATCTATCATTTACAGGAACAATATTCTTCACTCTTTTTCTTTTAACAAAATCATCCTGAGTAAAACAAAAGCCTTCATAGTCATACATAAACACCATTAAATCATTACAATCTGACATAGAAAGGTTACCGTCGCTTGTGGACTGCTTATCTATTATTTTTTCCTTCAAATCATTCTTGAATTTGGTAAGATAAACCGAAAGTTTGTTATTCAATCTGCGCTCCATTATTCTTTGTTATTTCAATTGGAGTGAAACGTTTATTTCATTTTTTATTAGAATGTTGGATTATATTTAGGTAAAAGAATATAAGCAATAGCTAATCCAATGTAAAATAATATATAATTTGAATAATTACCAGGTTCATTACCATAAAATGAAAGAATCATATTAACAATAACATAAATAAAATAAATTGCTAATAACTTACAAAAAGTAGCAAGTGAAAACAATGAATCAGAATTGGTGTCTGCCATATATGTAATTTAGATAAATTTAAATTGAATAATTCAACTCTTTTTTCATTCCTAAAGAATTGAATCATTATGAAGATTGCTCAGTATTTAACAAATTTGCTGACCTATAATTAATACACATCTGTTGATTGTGTTCTTTAATTACATACAATGGTCCCATTTCTAACTTAGCACCATCATCTAACAAAAGATCTCCAATAAAAATACTATCAAAATTTTGTTGCCATTTTCCATCATGATCAGTTATTCGCATAGTTAATTTGGCATTCTTTCTTGTCTCGGATTTATTTATCATACAAGTTTTAATATCGGACTCATCAATATCATTATCAGGGTGATTGTTTACAACTTTCATCTGTCCTAAAAACAAAATAAATCGTGAAACAACCCCATTTTTTATTTTTCCTGTCTTATTCAATAAACAAGGTGATATATATTCATACTTTGGGTTAACCGCATTTTGATAAGCATTAGCAAAACTCGTAAAATAAAACCCGCTACCAAAAGGAGCAGTAGATTCGCTACGATCAATTCCAAATACTTTGACAAAATCGGCATTTGATTTTTCGATACCAGCATACCCGATACTTGGTGTTTCATACATATTGTAATTAATGTCATAAAGAAAAAGAAAATGACGATATTCTGAAAAAAACTCAGTTACTTCTTCTGAAATAGGATCCCCATACACATGTTGAAGGTTTACAATTTCGTCAGTAACAACAAATTCCAACGTTGGAATAACAAAAGACATCATTTGGTTCGCATCACGTTGACTATTATCTAACTCAACAAATATGTATGCTTTTTTATGATTTAACATATAACCAATATTGGTTTTAAATGACGATGTTAATTCTGGAAGTTGTTCCTTAGGTATTCTCATAAAGTCACATTCTCCAGTCATAATATCATAATTCATTCCAAATTCTAAAAATGGAATTTTTCCATCAGTATTAATTTTAAACATTATTAGGATTATATCATTATAGTCTTCAGGTATAGTGCCAATACCATCATAATTTAACATACTTGCTGCGGTATATAAATATGATTTATCTATTATTTTACGAGAAGGTGATAATGATTCTTCATCCCATTCTTTACCATCAGCAACTACACTTTCTGAACTATCTTCTTGAGAATTGATACTTTCTAAGTCTTCTGCTGTATCTTCATTTCCAGGATCTTCAATTACAGCTTTAGAAAAAACGCTACGAGGAATCATGTATTCCTATTTCGGGTATTTCTATACTTTTTTTTACTTATCTATTTTTCGTTTAATTGTTTCCTTAACTTGCTCTTCTCTATTATTCATTACATATTTTGTCAATTCTTCAGCAACAGCAGGCTCATTTTTATAATATAGTGCCAATGATGCCATTAATGTTTTTCCAGTAATAGGCTTTTTCACAACATTCTTTTTATAAGAAATTGAACCTCCTTTAATATCAAAACAATCAATTTCGTTTTGCTTCATTACACCAACTAAAGATTCAGTTAATTCTTTTTTTTTGGCATTTAGTTCTTTTATTTCATTCTTAAGTTTAATTAAATCATTATCAGTTTGAACCCATTCTTTGATACCTTTCATTAACTGTTCTTTGGTTTCCATTTTTAATTATATACATACGTAATACTTTAAACTTATTTTATTTCTTGTTGATTGTAAAATAAAATAAGTGATATTCATTGCTTAGGCGCGTGTCTTAAACACATGTTTCCATTTTTAGGACGCGCGCCACACAATTGTCCTTTTCGAATTCCCGATTTTAAAATAGCACAACACCCTTTATGTTCAGTTTGAATAATAACATTTTCTTCGGTATCTATGCTTTCTGAAAAATTATACGCCTTCTTTTTAGAAAAAGCCTTACCTTTTGGGTATTGTTCTTGATAGTGTTCCAAACAATAATGGAATTTTCCACATGGAGAGAGAAGAGTTCGTCTGGTTGAATCCTCGCACAAGTTACAAACGCCCTCACTATAACAAATAAAATTCCTTGCTCTATGTTTATTAATATCAAACCAATTTACCATATCTTTCCTACCACATTTAGGTTGGCGAATATATGGCAAGACATGATTTTCTATGCTTCGACAGTAAGGACATCTTATTTGATTTGCGTTTAATCTTTTTCTTTCCATATGATTGTTTGCTTTTACACAGGCTATGTCTTTATAAAGGGGAGCATAGTTAAACGAATGACCACATTTCATTGTAATATAGGGTTCTACAAGAGGAAGATTAGTAATTAAACAAAGACTTTCCCGAGAATTTTCCTCTTGATCATCTGCGATAGATTTTTTCAATAGTTCGTAAAAATCTATATTATCTTCAAGTTGGTATTTATTCATATTCGGAATACATTACGAATTAATTTGTCTTTATATTAGTATAGAATCGAAATATGTCTCCTCCAGAGGTTTGGGGTCCCCCCATTTGGACATTTCTTCATACATTAGCAGAGAAAATTAAAGAAGATCAATACCAAATTTTAGGAACAGGACTCGTTTTTCATATTAAAAGAATTGTTTCTCATTTACCATGTCCTGATTGTTCGAGACATGCGTCTCGTTTTTTAAATAGTCTACCACCCGAAAGATTATCAAGTAAAACTGACCTTAAAAACGCTCTTTACATCTTACACAATTCTGTAAATAGACGTAAAAATAAACCCCTCCAACCATTAACTTTTTTGAATAATTATAAAGAAAAAAATGTTGTAAGAACTTACGAAGATTTTATAAAAGTGTATAAAACCCGAGGAAATATGAAATTATTAACAGATTCATTTCAAAGACAACTTATTGTTCATAATTTTAAAAAATGGTTGTTAACAAATCTTCATTCGTTTAATTAGGTAGTAGCTGAAGTAACTAATTCCCCGTTTTTATAAACGGAGCATTTGAATGTTTGATTTTTAGGACGGCTACAAATAGTTCCATTTGCTGTCTTATCTGCAAAGAATAAGAATCTATCTGACTTGCCAGCATACATAGCAAAGACTATACCTAATCCAAGAACAGCACCAGCAATAAAATCTCCTATTATGCTTGATAAATCTTTTGAAAAGTCTAAACATCCCCGAATAGTTTTTATTCCAATATCAAATAATACATAAAAAATAAGGAATGCTACTAAACCCCAGTTTAAAACTCCTGACTGAAACATAGGCAATAATAAATAAAACATAGTAAAACCAAAAACAAAAGTTGTAAAAGTAACATTTCCATAATCAGTATATCTAACTATATCGCAAGGATCTTTATGTTTAGGCACTCCAACTGCTTGGAGAATAATACTACGAAGAACGACCATAGCCAATAAGAAACCTAAATAAACAAATCCTTTAACGTTTTGATAAAAAATTGAATAAGAAATAACAATGGCTATCAAAATAATTGGTGAAAATACACTAAGAAATGTCATTAGGTTGTAAGGTTGGGAAATAATGTACGGAACACTGGGACCAAACTTTTGAGGTATAGTAGATGTAGTTGTAGTAGTTGTATTCATGATAATATATAATAAACAATTATTATATTTTATACCATACCATTTGTTTACTTATCAAATACAATTTTAAATACCTCATCAATTGTAGCACAAGAGTGAAAGGTAACACCATCAAGCTGTGGATTATCTTTATATTTTTCCCAAAAATCTTCAAACTGTCTAACATTTTCTTTTGGATAAATAAATTTGTTTACATTTGATTTCAATGATCCAACAATTTTATCCGTCAAACCACCTATTGCCATAATATCTCCTCTCATAGATAATTCACCCGTAATTCCAATATTTTGTTTAATTTTTAATCCATTAAATAAGCTATATATTGAACAACAAATTGCTGCTCCAGCTGAAGGACCCTCCTTTTGAATATCTAAATCTCCAGCATGAATATTAATTCCGTTACAATTTTGCCCATCATATTTTTTTCTAATTTCCGCTTGGACCTTTGGCTTGGTTTTATCCCAAGCAACAGTCATTGATAAATGCATACTTTCCTGCATCACTTCTTGTTGAAGTCCGGTTAATTTTAAATTCAAAAACTTATCACAGGGATAAAATCTACATGTAATTGGTAAGATACCACCAGTACCCAAAGATGTTGCGTACATTCCATTAATACTACCTACCAAACTTTCTTCACAAACTTTCCTGTGGACAACTTCATGTTTTTTATTAATATATTTGAAAATAACCTCCTTGGTAATGATGTAAGGAGTCTCTATTTTGGTATCACTATTCAAAATATCAAGATTAATACCTCCAACTATATCGAAAAATATTTCTTTGAGTTTTCTCACCCCTGATTCAAATGTAAATTCTTCAATAATAAACTTAATTATCTCATCGTCAATTTTCATGACATTTTTAAGTCCCATTTTTTTGTAAACCTCAGGGAGTAAATATTTATTAGAAATTACTATTTTTTCATCTAAACTTAGAGCATTAAACTTAACTCTATGGATTCTGTCTAAAAGAATCCTATCAATTGCTTCTGGAGAATTATATGATAAGACAAATAAGGCACGAGACACATCAATATTTATACCAGCAAAATATTTATCTTGGAAACTATCATTTTGAGTTGGGTCCAATAAATGAGTTAGTATACCTATTAATTCACGTCCATGTTCAGTATTGCTAACTTTGTCAACTTCATCAATGAATATAATTGGGTTCATACACTTTGTATCAATCAAAATTTGAACAACATTTCCCCAGTTAGAACCTACGTAAGTGTAACTATGACCAACTAATGTGGAACCTTGGCAGTCACCACCCATCTGTATCATTGAAAATGGTCTTGAATTACCTTGATCGTCTTTAAGACAATTTGCCAAACCAAATTTAGCGATTGAAGTTTTTCCAATACCGGGAGGACCCTCAAATCCAAAACAATAACCATCTTGTTCACCATTTATCCATTGACCAATAATTCTTGAAATTTGTTTTTTAGCAGTTTCATGACCATAAACTGAATTATCCAAACTTAATTTTACATCATCCATGTAGGTTCTAATCTTTAGAATTTTGGTGCGCATTTTATCAAAAGGAGCAATATAAAAAGAGGAATGATTTTCGACAAAAGTTTTGATTTTTTGAATAAGTACCTCCTTTGTTACTCCAACGTATTGTATTTTTAACGAATTATCGAGACTATTATTTTTAATGTAATAATTTATTTGTTTTACAATTGAAACAATGATTGTTTTATTAAAACTTAATAATCGCTCGCTATAATTATGAATATAATTTAAAATATCTACAATTGTATATTCTTTTTTATTTTTAATCATATCATTTGCTCCTTCCTCCTTCACAATTTTTGAAAATTCATCCTTTATTTCATCCATAATCATTAGACAATTTTCACGTTTATAAACACCGAATGGAATTTTTAATAAACCATCCAAATATTGTCGAGCTTTTCCACCAGAATCCTCAGACTTTGATTTTAATTCTTTCAAACGGGTCATAGCTTTTTCTTTCACCATATCTGGAACCTTCATTAAACAAATTTGTTGTTCCAAGGGTATTTTATTTATATCAAAATTTGAAAGTCGAGATGTGTAATGGGCAGTAGTCTTCATAGCATCTCTAAACAACTCTTTAATACTCCAAGGGAAACTATCGAACAAAATAGTTTGTTCTTGAGTATCTATTGTATTATCACTATCATTGGTTAATGTATCATACAACAAATACGCTATATACTGATTTTCGTAAATGTGTGAATTTATTAGTAAAATTATAAGAATCATTCGTTTCATAAACATATCTTCATCTACAAATTTTTTTACAATAAGCGACATTTCTTGCTGTTGTATCATTTTCAATTCATTCATATATCCCATAAATTTGGAGTAAATATCCTTTACACTATTAATTAAAAAATCTTTGAGAGTTAGGGAGTCCAAAAATTTACTAAAAGCAGGAGATTTAAAATCTTCTTCGTCAGGCGCGTTTTCAATTATTTTTGACCGCATATTAACAATATATTCGTCTGTTAGAAGTTCCACAATAACGTCATCCAATACTCCTGTAATTTGAATTGTTTTTTTATTAAATTCATCATAAATAATTAGCTTTACACCGTAGACTCTCATATGATATTTTAAACTTGAAATAAGCATTTCCTCGCAAATAGGCTGCTTAGGAGCATATTTATTAGATATTACACAATATCCACACGGATGAAAGTATTTTCTAAGTATCACCATTAATGAATCGTTACTATTTGATAAATCACTTGTAGGTCCAATACAAACTTGAAGTAAATCATCTAAATTTCGAGTTCCAAAAATTCTAATAATAGATGACATTTCGTTATTAATATCTTGAAGACTTTTCAAAACCATTTCAGTTTGGATATCTTTCAAATTTTTATTTAAATGTTCAAGCTGTTCATGTAACAGTTTTACCATTTTTACACAACGATTCATATCACTTATTGCCAATATATCAAAAAATTTACTGCTTTCAACGTGAAGCACAGTGTTTTGTAAAAGTCCCTGGAAAAAAGAGTACTTTTTCTCAACAAGTTGGAGTATTTCTTTCGTATGTCCTTCTTTTTTGAGTTTTTTTGTTCTTTTTCCCTTCATGATATAGAAAGTTATTATAACTTTTCCTGGTTTTATATTTTTATAACAAGTTTAAACGCATTTTATATTTATATTTAATGGGAATACCAAGCTATTTTTCAACTATTATCAAGGAATATCCTCATATAATCAAAAAATTACTCCAAAACACCTTAACTACTGACAATTTTTTCCTAGATTCAAATAGTATTGTCTACGATTGTGCCCGAACGATTGATTTCTCATTAGATACAACAACAACACCTCAAGAACAAGTTATTGTTGCAGTTCTAAAAAAGATTGAAGAATATATTTCTATCGTTAATCCTAAAAACTTGATTATGATTTCACTTGATGGAACACCACCCGTTGCTAAACTCGAACAACAGAGACAAAGGCGATACAAATCTTGGTATACTTCTAAAATGACCTCGAATGATAACCAAAATCAAAAACCTAATGATAGAACATTTCATACTATTGAAATAACAACCGGAACTCAATTTATGTCTCAATTAAATAACGCACTCCGTTCACATTTTAATAATCCATCAACTTACGGTGTAAATCATTTTATTGTTAGCACAAGTGATGAAGCAGGGGAAGGAGAAAGCAAGATATACGAATACATGCGTTCAAGTAAAAATGTTAAAAAAGAGCATGTTTCACTAATATATGGGTTAGATGCTGATCTTATTATGCTTAGTATTAACAATCTTTGCCATTTTCCTTACTTGTATTTATTCCGTGAAACACCAGAATTTATTAAATCAGTAGATAGTTCACTTGAACCAAACGAAAATTACGTATTAGATATCCCAGGACTTTCTGAAAATATAACATCTTATATGAACAATGGAAAACCAGACAAAGTTAATAGGACACACGACTACATATTTCTTTGTTTTCTACTTGGAAATGATTTTCTCCCTCATTTTCCCGCAATTAATATACGAACTGACGGAATAGACAAACTGCTTAATGCTTACAAACAACATTTGGGTGGAACAAAAGAACTTTTAATTAAAAATAATTCTATTCAGTGGAAAAATTTACGAAAGATTCTAATGACAATAGCATCACGAGAAGAGGAATATCTCATTGATGAAGTAAAAAAAAGAGATAAATATGAATTTAGAAATTATCCCGAAACTACACCGGAAGAAATATTTTTAAAATTTAATGCCTTACCTACTTACGAACGTGGATGTGAAAAATATATTGATCCATCTAACAAAGGATGGAGGGAAAGGTATTACAATGAACTATTAGATGTAGAAATAGACGATGTTCGTGTTCATCAGATATCTAACAATTACTTAGAAGGCTTAGAATGGACATTTAAGTATTATACAACTGGTTGTCCAGATTGGTTATGGTGTTATAAATATCATTACCCACCTCTTGTTGATGATTTAATTAAACATATTCCATACTTCGAAACACAATACATTTCCCCCAATAATCACCAAGCCGTTTCTCAAATTCTTCAATTATGTTATGTTTTACCAAAACATAGCTTGTCTTTACTCCCAGAAAAATTATGTAAAGCTCTTCAAGAGAATTTTCCTGATTGGTATACTGACGAAGCAAAATTCAATTGGGCATTTTGTAAATATTTCTGGGAAGGACACGCCAAACTTCCATTAATTAATATAAATGAATTGTCACTATTTTTGGATAGAAATAAAGCAACTTATGTTACAGCATAATACTACATTTCATAAATATGTTACATAGTATTATTAAAATTTTAATATAGTCTCATTACATCGAATAACTGGAGGAACAGGAAAATTTTTTAAAGTTTTTATAGAATTATTTATTTCATTTAAATGACCTATCAAATCATCTCGTAATTTTTCTAATTCATGAATTTTCAAAGGTTTTTCTAATGGGTCAAACCACTGTTTCAATAATGAACGCACACTTCGATCTGTCTCATTTCCTGAAAAATTATTATCAAAAGATTCGATAGATTCCGAATCTGATAATGTATCACACATATCATTTCCCTCAGATTTCGACCTTTCACGAGTTTGGTGTCTTATATTAGATACAGCGATAAGACGATCCATATGTTGTTCAGCCGAAACAAAAACTGAATCTTCAGGATCACTCTGATAGTTGCTATTCCATTCGATTGTAGGTTTTTTATACTCCTCGTGTTCTGACATATTTTATATTTTATAAAATGACATTAATTTAGATTATTTTTTAAAAATATTAATAATTTGCTAAAAAAATAACGCAGATTATTAATTTACTTATTAAATTATAAAATTATACCTAATAATCACCATCACCCTCGGTAAACATATTCAACGAATTTGGTTCTCCTTCTGAATCCGAATCATCAGGATGCCATTTTTTTGGGGGTTTGTTCTTTTCATCAATTATTTCTGTTTGAATAGTTGATAAGAACATAATCAAATTGTCTCGTAAATCCTCTTTTTCTTTCAATTCCATTTTATTTTCATGATACTTTAAGATTTTTTTGTTTAAAGTACTATTCATAGATGCCTTTACAATAAGTTCATCTACCTTTTTCTTTTCATCAGGAAATTGTCCATAATATAAAACATCCTCCGTAATTCCCGAAATTGCTAAGAAATTAAGAAGTTGATGTTGATGGACATAAGAGAATCTGGAAGCTCCCATGAAAATACCATTCGCACTTTGAAGTTTATCAAGTTTCCACAAACATAATGGTTGGTTGAAATTGAGATTATAACTAAACATCTCATTCATGGTGATGCATTTAGAAACATCCCATTTACTAATATCACCATTGAAATCACAATAACGCAGGCTATAAAGTTTTTGAACTGATGAAAACATGTTATTCATATTTTTTACTTTTCCAGTTTTCCAGTTATTAAGCATATTTTGTTGTTCCTTTTGGAAAAATACCCCAGCAAACATAAGTTCCATATTTTCAACATTGGATACATCCCACTTTTCTAAATTTGGAATACCATATCCCATATTACAGAATAAACCTTTCATATTTTTAACATGAGATACATCCCATCCGGATATATCCATATCATCCCATCGCCAGATAGGTGCCAAACTCATATCTTCATTTCCAAAAATCCACGAGAAATCATCAACATGATAAATGTTCCATCTTTCAATATCGCCATATTTTTCCTTTGCTTTCTCAAGTTCATCATCCTCTGATGCGTCTTGATAAAATTCAAGGGCTTCTTTCAGCTCTTCCTTGGTAAGAGGTGTAAATACTTTTGTTTCAAACTCAGACATTTTTATTTCACTGGATTTCAAACAAATCAAGTTTATAATTCATTTTTTTATAAAACTAATAGGCTTATTTTTCAAGCTCTTCTTCTTGTTTCAAAGCCAATCCAAAATGATTCAATGTTTCAAGAAGTCCCCACTTAAGTGATACAAAAGGTTCCCATCCAAGTCTTTCCTTCGCTTTATCAATAACTGGTTTTCGTTGCTTAGGATCATTTTCGGTTCCATCTACATAAGTAACATCCAATTTCATATTAAGTGCTTCCTCATAGTATCCTATCAATTCTTTAAGTGTAAATTCACAATTTGGGTTCCCTAAGTTTATGGGTCCAGTTTCATTAGAATTCATCATTTTAATAAGACCATTTATCATGTCTCCATAAAAACAAAAGCTCCTTGTTTGACTTCCGTCTCCATAAATAACTAATGGCTGTTTATTGATAATTTTTTCAATAAAATTTGTTATAACTCTACCATCTTTCAAGTCCATGTATGGTCCATAAGTATTAAAAATTCTAACAATCTTTGTATCTATTCCATACTTTTTCCTGTATTCATACATTAAAGTTTCTCCAACACGTTTTCCTTCATCGTAACAACTTCTCTCGCCAATTGTATTCACATTTCCGTAATAAGATTCTGGCTGTGGATGAACCAAAGGATCTCCATAAACTTCAGAAGTTGATGTATATAATACTTTAGCTCCAGTGTTCTTTGCTAATTTCAAAACATTAGTAGTTCCAATAAAATTGGTATTCAAGGTTTCAATAGAATATTTCTTGTAAGCTGGTGGACTGGCAATACAAGCAAGATGATAAATTTGATCAATCTTTTCAGGCAATTTACCTAAGCTAACAAGGGTTTCCAAATCATCCGTAATATCAAACTCAATAAAATGAAAATTTTCTTTCTTTCGCATTTGTTCAATATTACTCAATCGTCCTGTCACCAAGTTATCCAAACAATATACGTTACCCTGATTATTTAAATCAAATAACAATCTGTTACATAAGTGTCTTCCTAAAAATCCCGCTCCACCTGTCACAACAATATTTGGCATATGTTAAATAATTAATATTTAAACCTTGTTTTAACACAATAACATATGTATTATATATATGAGCATATCAGGTGAAGAATCCGAAGAAATAGCATCTTGTGGGGATTGTAACACTACTTTGGATGAAACAAGAGATGGTCATGAGGACGATGGTGGAAGATGTCATAACTGTTATTGGGAAGAAGAAAATGCTCGAGCAAGGAGAGAAAAAGACATAGTAGAACTTGAACCTGAATACCGTCCTTCAGATTGGTTAAAAAAAAATAGACCTCACATATGGGAAAAATTAAAAAAAAAAGGAACAAAGAGAAAATCAAAAGATATGAGTGGTGGAATGACACCAGAGCAACAGACTATGTATACAAACCAGCTTAAGCGATTGGGTGAGATAATAGTAAAAAGAATTGAAGATGAAATACAAAAAGCAAAATTTTTAGATGTATTCCCAACTATTGGTGATATGGAAAGGTTAACTAACTTAGAAATTAGAGCTAAATCACTTAGTGAACTTTTACGTCAACGAACTTTGGCTGTTGGTTTAGAAAACGTTATTACAGAATTAAGACAAATTGAATATCATTTACAGGGAGAAAGACTTGATAGAGAACAATTAGGCGAAATAGATTATTATGAAATCGCATTAGCGAATTTTTTAGTTGACGTCAATAAACGGTTTCCTGAGGAAACTATGCCACGTTTAAATGTGTGGGAACCTAAACAACTACCTGATGCGGCTGGTCCTGTTGGGGGAAAAAGAAAAACGAGAAAATCAACCAACAAAAAGAAAAACAAAAA
>CEQL01029473.1_pt1 | contig 18500 bp, 17 predicted proteins | sample 356281 | NCBI WGS metagenome assembly CEQL01 (sample SAMEA2621203, study PRJEB7988) | marine metagenome | biome: marine biome (ENVO:00000447); feature: surface water layer (ENVO:00002042); material: "saline water (ENVO:00002010), including plankton (ENVO:xxxxxxxx)" | depth 5 m
TTGCCCTTTAACTAATTGATCCATAAGACATGATTTTTTCATATCTTTTCTCAATCAAATCTTCTAGAGAATATTCTTTTAATTCCTTTAGTTTTTTATCTAGTTCTGTAGATATTAGTGAAGCTGCTTTAACTGCGTCTCTATGTGCACCGCCTAAGGGTTCAGACACAATATCATCAACCAAACCATAGTCTAATAAACTTTTAGCATCTACCTTCATTGCTTCGGCTGCTTGCTGAGCCTTACTTCCATCTCTCCAAACGATAGATGCGCAAGCTTCAGGAGAAGCAACAGAGTAAATTGAGTTTTCAAGCATGAATACATGATCTCCGACTCCAATGCCCAATGCTCCGCCAGAACCGCCTTCTCCCGTAATTATGGCTATGATTGGTACTTTAACAGATGCCATTAGGCTTAAGTTAGATGCTATAGCTTCGCTCATTCCTCTTTCTTCACTACCTATGCCAGGATATGCGCCTGGAGTATCAATGAAAGAAATGATAGGCAAAGAGAAATTTTCTGCCATCTTCATTAGTCTTGCGGCTTTCCTATAGCCTTCTGGTTTAGACATGCCGAAATTTCTTTTTATTTTATCTTCGGTGGACTTTCCCTTTTCATGGCCGATAACGATTACAGGTGTATCTTTAAAGTTTGCTAAACCTCCAATTATTGCTTGATCATCTCCATAAAACCTATCTCCATGAAGTTCTTCAAAATCTGTAAAGATATTTTCAATGTAGTCAGAAAAGTGTGGTCTATGGGGATGACGCGAAACTTGCACTCTTTGCCATATGGTTAAATTTTCATAAATCTCTTTTGTTAATTTTTCTATCTCTTGACTTATTTTTGAAATCTCATCATGAACACTTTCACCTATTTCACCTTCTCCTCTTAAGCTTTCTATTTTATTTTCAAGATCGCTAATAGGTTTTTCAAATTCTAAATATGTATAAGCCATTTCTTACTACGCCCGATACTGGAAATCTATATTTTCAGTTCCAAAGTTTTTAATTAGGGCCTCTAAATTTTCATCAGTTAGTTTTATTTGAAAATCTTTTCCTACTTGCATGTCTGCATAGGCCCCTTTTTTGTTATATTGCATCTCTATTCTACATCCTTTGTTTCCAGAGTTTTTCGAAGATAAAGATTTTACATTTTCTACTATGGAAGAAACTTTTGTTTCATTTTCTGGATTGAGATTAATTTTAAGAATATTAACTGAATCCATTCTTACTTCTTGAAGACTTTTTATTTCTTTTACTTGCATTTTCTTTGGTAAACCAATATTTTTTTTCTCTGCATTATTATCTATTTCTACAATCCCCGTAGCTACATAAATAATTTTATTGTCCAGTCGACCCTCAAAATTTTCAAGCACATCTGCTGGAATTACCAATTCAATTCTATCTGTTCCATCATCTAAGGTTGCAAACATTAAAGGCCCTCTTTTTGTCTGGATTCTATTTTGACGAATAACCACTCCTGCGCACCTACTAGAGTTATTTGGAACTAAGGACTCTATAGATGAAGGACATAGTTTATTTAATTGCCACGCATGTTCTTTGACAGGATGAGAGTTTAAATAAAAACCCAAAGCGGAAAATTCATATTTAGAGTTGCTAATATCTTCTTCATTATCAAAATTGTTAATAAAGCTTTCGCTGTCTTTGATCCCCCCAAAGAGATCTGACATGCCGCTCTCATCGTTCATGGTATTTTGTCTAGAATACTTCATTGCTTCTTCTAAACTACTCAACATTGTCTTTCTTGATTGGCCAAATGAGTCCATAGAACCGCTTTTTATAAGAGGCTCTATTGCTCTCTTATCTACTTTACTTAAATCTACTCTAGAGCAAAAATCAAATAAATTAACAAAAGGTTTCTTTCTTCTTTCATCAACAATGTTTTCTATAGCTGGACGACCTACGCCTTTAATTGCACCCAATCCAAATAAGATATTATTGTCACTAGGGTTAGTAAATTTGTAGTCACTTTCATTAATATCGGGTTGGTTTATATTAATACCTAAATTTATACAATCATCCAGTAACATTCTGATCTTATCTGAATCACCCATTTCCTCAGATAAAACTGAGGACATGAACTCAACTGGATAATGCGCTTTAAGCCAAGCTGTTTGAAAAGCTATTAAAGCATAAGCGGCAGAATGCGCCTTATTAAAACCATATCCGGCAAAGGTCTGTATCTGGTCAAAAAGTCCTTCTGCTGTTCTTTCAATTTTTCCTTTCTTTTTGGCACCATCTAAAAAAATAGGTCTTTGAGAATCCATTTCTTCTTGTATTTTTTTTCCCATAGCTCTTCTTAGAATATCTGCCTGCCCAAGGGAAAAACCTGCATATTCTTGAGCAAGTTGCATTACTTGCTCTTGGTAAACTATTACCCCGTAAGTATTTTTAAGAACCTTTTCAATATCAGAATCACCTTGATAACTAGTTTGTTCTTTTCCATTTTTTCTTTTTATAAAGGTATCTACCATACCTGCTTCAAGAGGGCCGGGTCTATACAGAGCTACGACAGAAATAATATCTTCAAAGTTAGTAGGTTTTATTTTTACTAGGTATTCTTTCAGGCCTCTAGATTCAAGTTGAAAAACAGCTGTAGTAAGGCCTTGTTGAAGCAGATCGTAAGTTAATCTATCTTCTAAATCTAATTTCTCAATATTGATCGGAGCTAAATTTAACTGAGTTCTTTTTTTGTTAATTAAGGATACAGCTTCTTTGATAATAGTCAGAGTTCTTAAGCCTAGGAAATCAAATTTTTGTAATCCAACTAACTCAATATCCTTCATATCGAACTGGGTTGCTAAAGTTTGCGATGAATCATCAAGAAATAAAGGAGAAAAATCATTTATTTTTGAAGGTGCAATTACAACACCAGCAGCATGTTTGCCTACATTTCTTATAATTCCCTCTAGTTTTTTTGCCATATCAAATATTTCTGCAGCTTGATCTTCCGTTTTCAATACTCTCTTTAGATCAGGATTACTCAATGCCTTATCTAAAGTCATATCCGGAGAGAAAGGAATCATCTTAGCTAGACGGTCTGCAAGAGAATAGGATTTACCTTGAGCCCGAGCTACATCTCTAATTACAGCTCTTGCAGCCATAGTTCCAAAAGTACAAATTTGCCCTACAGCTTCTTTTCCATATTTCTGTGTGACGTAATCAATAACTTTATCTCGACCTTCCTTGCAAAAATCTATATCAAAGTCTGGGTTACTTATTCGATCCGGATTTAAAAATCTTTCAAACAATAGATTGTACTTAATAGGATCAATTCCAGTTATTCCTAAACTATATGCTACTAAAGATGCTGCTCCGGAACCTCTACCGGGCCCAACAGGAACATCGTTTTCACAGGCCCACTTTACAAAATCTGAAACTATTAAAAAATATCCTGAGTAGCCCATTTCAGAAATAACTTTTAATTCGAATTCTAGTCTAGAAATGTACTTTTCTTTTTCATTTTCTTCCACATTTAATATTTTTCTTTCAAGGCCTTCTTCCGATAGCTGCTTTAGATATTCATCTGAATTTTTGTTATCTGGAGTTTCAAAATTCGGTAGAACATATATTCCAGTTTCAACATCTAAATTACATTTTTTTGAGAGCTCATAAGAATTACTAACAACTTCAGGTAAATCTGAAAACTTCTCATACATTTCATCAGAAGAAGTTAAATATTGAGATTCAAAATAATTACGCGATCTATTTTGATCGCCCAAAACCTCTCCATTTTGGATACAAACTCTAGTTTCATGAGCTTCGAAATCTTCTTTTTCTATAAATCTAACTTCATTTGATGCAACAACAGCAATGCCTTGATCGTGCGCTGTTGAAACTATATGACTATTATAATTTTCTTCATTTGGTCTATTTAATCTAGATATTTCTAAATAAAAATTATCTTTATAAATATTCTTCAAGTAGTTAATTCTTTTATTAAATAAATCGAAATTACCCTCTAAAATTGCTTTTCCGACATGTCCTCTGTACCCTCCAGATAAAGCAATCAAGCCTTCAGAAAATTCTGAAAGCCAGGCACTCTCAACTACAGGGATTCCAGTTTCTTTGCCATCTATTTGTGATTTAGAAATTAGCTTAATAAGGTTTTTATACCCTTCATTATTTTTAGCAAGCAATGTTAGATTTGCTGAGTCTCTATGTGCAGTATGATCTTTAACATGATTTATCTCTACTCCTGCTATTGGTTTTACACCTTTTTCTCTAAGAGATTTATAAAACTTAATAAAACCAAAAAGATTTGATGAGTCTGTAATAGCCAAGCTTTCAAAATCTAATTTTTGTGCTCTTTCTGCTAAGTGATCAATTCTAATTAAACTATCATTTATTGAATATTCAGTATGAAGATTTAAATGCGTAAAGTTTTTTTTAATCATTCTTTAGGGGCCTGAAGCTTTTTCTATGTACTTTTGTTCCACCTTTTGATTTTAAAATATTTATATGTGCTTTTGTGGGATAACCTTTATTTTTATCAAATCTATATTCTGGGAAGCTCAAATGAATCTTTCTCATTATCTCGTCTCTATGTACTTTAGCAATTATTGAGGCAGCCATCACCTCGGGAACTTTACTATCTGCTTTAACTATTGCTTTACAAGGATATTCAACATCAGGGACATCTAACCCATCAACTATTATTTTAAGATTTTTAAGCTTGAGATTAAGAATAGCTCTTTTCATAGCTAATAAGCTTGCCTGACGAATATTTACCTTGTCTATCTCCATAGGACTTGATTTGCCAATTGCAATTTTTACTGATTTTTCTTTTATATTTTTTGCAATTAATTCTCTATCCCATTCTTTAATTTTCTTAGAGTCATTTAAGTCTTTAATTTCAGTTTCTCCTATGATTACTGCAGCAGCCACGACTGGACCTGCAAGAGAGCCTCTTCCTACCTCATCTACTCCTACTTTTAAAAGGTTCATTTTGAAAGAGTCTCTTTTATGGCATTTATAAATTTATTTTTATCATCTGCTATCAAATCTTTGTGTAAATTTATGAAATTTTCCTTTTGTGTGTTTCTTTCAGTCATTAATTCTCTTAATGAAAGGTGAATATTAAGTCCGTTAACATCTTTCTGTCTTATCTCTTTAACAATATTTTTTTGAGTTAAGACATTTGGAAGAGAGATATACTTAGTTCTCAAAAAGAAGTTAGAAAGAATAAAATTACTAATAGAATTACTTCTATAAATAACTATCATAGGACTTTTAAATAAGGCGGCTTCTAGGGTTGCTGTTCCTGAAGTGACTAATGCGAAATCACTAGCTGCTAGAACATCTTGCGTTTTTCCTTTTATAATTCTCAAGTTCTCAGGGGTGTATTTTAAGAATTCTTTTGGAATTGTTGTTTCTTTATTTACAGCCAAAATAAAACTTATATCTTCATTTGTATTAAATAAATTTACTGCATCACAAATTGGTCTGTAGTGATAATTGATTTCTGATTTCCTACTTCCGGGTAATAGAGAGATAATTTTATTTTTTTTGTCTAGACCAAGTTTGGCTTTATATTCATCTTTATTAATATCCAAAGGAATCTTTTTAGCAAGGGGGTGCCCAACATACGAGTGAACCACATTATGCTTTTTTAAGAGATTAGATTCGAAAGGAAAAAGTGAAAATACTCTATCGTATAAATCATTAAATTTTTTTACTCTTCCATATCTCCAAGCCCAAAATTGAGGACAAACATATTGAATAGTCTTTATGTTAGTTTCTCTTTTTAAGGTTTTGCATATCCCGCTGTTGAAAGAGGGGCTATCTATTCCAATAAATAAATCAGGTTTTTCTTTTTTTATATAATCTATTAATTCTTTTCTTTTTTTTAATATTTTCTTTAAATTTAAAAGTGGATCTATAAGACCCATATAAGAAATTTCTGATATTTTGAATAAACTTTTAAGCCCTTCTTTTTCTAAAAGAGGGCCTCCAACGCCAATGATTTCTATATTTTTTATATGATTTTTTAGGTCTTTTATGAGCTCAAGTCCAAGGTTATCACCTGAGCTTTCGCCAACACACAAAGCTATCTTTAAGTTATGCACACTAATTTATCTAACTATACTTCTTTCAGAAGAAGATAAGCTTTTTAAAAAATCTTGTATTTCAGGAATTTTTCCAAATTTTGTTGTTATTTCGTTTATGGCGTCTTTGAGCTTATTTTTTCTTAAATAGAGAATTTTGTATGATTCTTTGAGGGCATCGGCGGTTTTTTTAGAAAGATTTTGTCTTTGTATCCCAATAATATTCAATCCTCTTGGAATTGCGGGATTTCCACTTACCCTTACATATGCAGGTACATTTTTTGTGATGATTGATCCAAGAGCAGAGAAACTGTATGGACCTACATTACAAAATTGATGTACGAGGGTGAACCCACTTAAGCGAGCCCCATTACCTACCCTAACGACGCCTGCAACTCCTGCATTATTTGTCATGACAATATCATTTTCTAAAACACAATCATGAGCAATATGAGTGTAAGCCATCAACAAGTTATTATTTCCAATTTTCGTAACAGAAGATTCCTGAGCTGTGCCTCTGCTAATTGTTACTCCTTCTCTAATTTGATTATTTTCTCCGATTTCTAAGAAAGTCTCTTCTCCATCATATTTTAAATCTTGAGGATCGCCTCCAATGCTAGCAAAAGGATAGATATGATTATTTTTTGCTATTGAAGTATTTTGATGAATGACCACACTGCCTTCTATCTTTGTTCCAGATTTGATTTTAACGTTTGGACCAATAATGCTATTAGGACCGATTTCTACCGAAGCATCTATTTCTGCACTTGAATCTATTTGAGCAGTTTCATGAATCATTTTGGACATCTGCGCATAGAACAACTGCTGAGCATATAAATTTTTCACCCACACTGGCTTTACAATCAAACTTCCAAATACCTGCTTTGTCTGAGATTTTCTTAGATTCTAAAGTGAGTTTATCTCCAGGAATTACAGGATTTTTAAACCTTAATTTATCGGCTCCAACAAAATAGTACATAGAACCTTCTTCCGGTGTTTTATTCATCGTAACGAAGCCTAATATTCCTGAGGCTTGAGCTAATGCTTCTAGAATTAAGACGCCAGGCATGACAGACTTATTTGGGAAGTGTCCTGTAAAAAATGGTTCGCTGTTTGTAATATTCTTATAGGCTTTGATGTATTCATTTTCTTTTAACTCTTCTACTCTATCAACAAGTAAAAAAGGATACCTATGTGGCAGTAATTTTTTTATTTTTTCTATATCAATCATTTTTTTTCTTTTGTGCCACCATATATCTTAACCATTTTGCATGATCTAATAAAATAGAACCCCCTGAATAAATACCTGGATTTTTGATAGATTGTGTTACGAAAGACATTGGATTTATTCTTGCTTTATTAGTAATCTTAATATTATCTACTATTCCGCAACCACCTCCAATTAAACAATCCGAACCGATACTCGTACTTCCTGCTACGGCGGTTTTTGCTCCAATTAGGGTATTAGCACCTATACAACAGTTATGAGCTATATGAACTTGATTGTCTAATTTAACCCCATTTGAAATAATGGTTGAGCCCATAGAAGCTCTGTCTATTGTGCAAGCAGCTCCTATCTCAACATTTTCTTCAGTAATGACATTGCCTAAATGCTCTATCTTCATCCAATCATTTTTATTCTTTGCAAAACCGAGACCGTCAGAACCAATGACTGAAGAGGCATGGATTAAATTATTTTTTCCAATTTCTACTGAGTGATAAATCGTGACATTAGAGTGAATTATTGTGCCTTCTTTTATTACAGATGAATTTCCAATAAATGCGCCCGAATTGATAATAACTCCTTTCTCAATTATTACGTTTTTACCAATATAGACGTTTGGACCGATAAAAGCATCATCTGCTATCTGCGCACTAGAATCAATCATTTTTTGGTTTTTATATTCTTCTTTATCAAAACTAAATAAATGAGTTGTTTTAGCATACGAAAGATGGACATCTTTAACTAATATATATGTTGTTGGGCAATCGTCCTTATATTCCTCCGAGAGAATTACGGCTAGGGCAGAGGTATTTTTTAAATCCGATATGAATTTTTTATTATAAATAAAAGAAAGTTCATTAGAAGTCGCTTCGGAAAGAGAATTTATTCCTGAAATTTCCTCAAGAGGCTCGCCTCCGATTAATTTTCCTCCTAAATATTCACTAATTTCTTTTAATTTATAAGATTTAAAAGCCAAACTAATTTACTTTTTTTGTTCTTTGTTTATCAGATCGACTACTTCTGGAGTTAAGTTAATTTTTTCATTGTCTCTATCGTATGCTAGAAGAGCTTGTGAATTAAAAAGCAGTTTAATTTTTTTTGCTTTTATTAATTCATTAACTACTTTTTGCACAGATTGCGCTTGATCTGCCTGAAGTTTTTGAATGACTTCTTCTTCCTGAGCTTGTATTTGCTGGGAAATAAGTTGAATGCTTTGAAATAAGGTTTGAGCTCTTTTTGTAATATCTTGCTTTTCTGAATCCGAAAGAGTTGATTCATCTTTCTTTAACTTCTCTGCTAATTTCATTCGTTCAGCATCTTTTGATTGAGCCTCCTCTAATAAATCTTTGTAATCTCTCGAATCTCTCATGTCATCGAGTCTTTCTCTTGCCAATTCTGTTCCTAAAAAAACTGCCCTGTAATCAATCACTGCTACGCCTTCGATAAGAAAGGCAAAATTTGAAAAAGCCAATATTGGAATAAAAATAAATAATTTTTTAAAGATGTTCATAAAGTTCCCTCAAGTAGTATTTTAATTCAAAAAGTAGTGAAGTTTACCCTTTTGAAAGCATAAATTTCCATTTTTTTTTAAAATTGAGTACCTATTTCAAACTGAAAGGTTTCAGTTCTGTCTTCAGGAGAGTCATTGAATACTGATGCAATTGCAAAGGATAATGGGCCTAGTGCAGTTATCCAAGTAATTCCTATTCCAATAGAGTATCTTAGTTCAGATATATCAAATTCAAAGCAATTGGTCTCATAATTTTTGCACCCATCACTAAACACATTGCCGTAATCAAGAAAGACAGATCCTCTTATTGATCTTGGGTCGGGAACAAAGTTTAAAGGGATAATTAGGTCAAAACCTCCAGTCAAACTATAAGGCCCTCCAATTGGCCTAGGGTCTGCATATCCGTATCCAGATGCGTAAACTGCTTTAGGTCCTAAATAGTTTTGTTTAAATCCTCTTACAGATCTCATGCCTCCAGCATAGAAATGCTGGTACGGAGGTACCGCCGTGGTATCTCCATAAGCAAACAAAGCTCCTATATTTGATCTATAGCCAAAAATTAATCCCAAAGGCAAAGGTCTAAATATTTTTAAGTCGTGACTAAATCTTCCATAAGTTAAATCACTTCCTGGGAGCGTAAAGCTTAATGAAACAGTATTTCTCATGCCATTTGTTGGAAACAAACCTCTGTCCAAAGTTACTTCTGCCCAAGTAGTAGATAAAGTATAAGTATCAAAACTAAAGCCTTCTGAAGTATAAAAATCTTGTAATTGTAAAGAACTCGCAATATTTGCATTAAGACTTGTATTGTCTATCGCAATTGATAACCCCAACTGTTCTACTTCACTAATTGGCAACTGAAAGGAAGCTGACCCGCCATATGAATCTGTGTTGTAAGCGGCAATATTAAAGTTCCCATAATCAGTTTTTCTAAAATATGCGCCATAACCAACTCCTATGCCGTCAATAGTGAAATACGGATCATAAAAATTAAAAGAAATATCTTGTCTCCATTCACTGTAATTAATTCCAACAGATATTGAATTTCCAGTTCCAAAAGCATTTTTTTCAGAATAATTTGCACCAAGACTAAATCCATATGCACCATATCCTAAAGACCCTCCTATTGATCCGGAAAACTGTTCTTCTACCTTAAATACAACGTCAACTTGATCTGAAGTTCCAGGTACAGATTTTTTTTCATAATCAACGCCTTTGAAAAAGCCAAGTCTATCTAATCTTAACTTAGAAGTTTCTAATAATTGATTTGAGACCCAGCTTTTTTCCATTTGTCTCATTTCTCTTCTTAAAACTACATCATGAGTTCTTTCATTTCCTTCAAAAATTATTCTATTGACCATGGTTCTCTGCCCTGGATCAACAAATAAAGTCAGTTGAACTGTTTTGTTATCATCATTAATATCTTTAGCAGTGGAAACTTCTGCGTTAGTAAACCCTATTGTTTCTAGCAGATTAGTAATCATGTCTTCTGTAGAAGTTACAAAGGCTTCCATATAGATTTCATTTACAGGAATATTAATCAAGCTTCTTATTATTAGCTCTTTTTCCTCTAGATCGCCCGCTAAACGTACTTCGCTTACTTTGTAAACTCCTCCCTCATTTACTTGTATCGTTAAAAAAATATCCTTTTTGTTTTCAGATATGGCTACCATGCTTGAATCAACAGAGAACTTTAAGTATCCCTTATTTTTGTACATTGATTCCAGAGTTTCTAAATCACCTTTGAGATTTTCTCTTGAGTAGCTCGAGCCTCTATTAAAGACAGAAAGCCAGTTTTTTTCTTTCAATTTAAAAGAATCCAAAATTTCTTTATCATTAAAAAAACTATTTCCTACAATATTTATTTTACGTAGTGATGCGCTTTGGCCCTCTTCAATATCTACAGAGAGTTTTATACGATTTTTTGGAAGATCTTCTGTTTTTACTTCGACTGAAGATGAATATTTACCTTGAGAAGCATATTGTCTTTCTAGTTCCACACTTAGGCTTTCAAAAACAGCTCTTTTATACAAGGCGCCTTCAAAGATTCCCGATTTTTTTAAGCCATCTAAAAGTGCCTCGGTTTTTATAGCTTTATTCCCCTCTATAGATATTTCATCAATTGTGGGGCGCTCTAGAAGGTTAATGAGTAATGCATTTCCATCTCTACCAAGCCTGATATCATCAAATTTACCAGTAGCAAAAATAGATGTAGCTATCTCTTTAAATTTTTCTGCACTGATTAAATCTCCAAGTCCTACAGGCATTACCGCAAAAACACTCCCGGCAGAAACTCTTTGAAGGCCAGTGATTCTTATATCGTCTATAACCCAAGACTCTTCTTCCTGAAGGAATAAATGACTTGAGAAAAATGCTAATAAGATGAAAAGTAATCTTGCAATCATAATATGTGCTTAAGGAGTTATTATCCTAAAGATATCATTAAAAAATACAAATAAGAAAATAAAAGCTAAAAAGATTATTCCCAATCTATATACAAAATCTATAATCCTAGGGGGAATTTGTTTGCCCATAACTCTTTCAATCGTGAGGATGAGTGCTTGGCCGCCATCTAAAACTGGGATTGGAAATAAATTAACTATTCCGAGACTTATACTAATAAAAGCAATTAAATAAATGAAAGAATACAAACCGCCATAAATTAACGAATCCCCAGCAAACTGACCGATCATTACGGGGCCGCCCAAGTTTTTCACTGAAATTTGACCAAATATCATTTTATAGAGAAAACTCAATGAACTAAGGGTTATCTCTGTGGTTTGATTGACAGCGTTTAATACCGAATTAGTAATATCAAACCTTTTTACAAATCTTAATTCATCCATGATCCTATTCGCTGGAGTCACCCCATAAACCCATCTAAGCCCATCTTCGGAAATAGAAGGTTTAATTGGCAGGTCTATTAATTGATTTTCTCTAAAAACTTTGAAAACTGAAGTTTTTCCATTTGATCTATCTGCTGCTAATTTAATATCTGACCAATAATTTATTTTTAAATCATCGATTTCTCTTACTAAATCACCTGATTTAATTCCAGCTTTTGAGGCTGCGCTATCGGGTAATATAGACCCTATAATTGGCTCTAACGGAAGTCCAAGACCTAAAGAAAACAATAAATCCTTTGGCTCTTCGTTACTTAGCCATTTTTTAATAGGTACAATTAGCTGTAAATCTTTATTCTCTCTTTCTACAAGAAATTTCAACTCTCCTGTTTCGCCAAGCCTAGACGATAGTCTAATTTGAAGATCTGACATCGATTCAACCTTCCTACCATCTATTTGCTTAATCAAATCTCCACTTTTAAAACCAGCTTCATCTGCTTGACTTAGCAATGATACATTTCCTATTAGAGGAACAATCGAAAAAATTCCGTAAAGATTTATTCCAAAAAAGATAATTAGTGCTAAGAAGAAATTAAAAATAGGCCCTCCTAAAGTTATTAATAATTTCTGATAGTATTTTTTTGATTGAAATGAATCTTCAACAAAAGAATCTTGTTTATTAAAATCATTATCTTCTCCCAACATCTGTACATAACCGCCTATCGGAAGAATTCTTAGGTTATATTCAGTTCCGCTTGAAGAACTCCAGGTCTTTACTGATTTTCCAAACCCCAAAGAAAAATCTAATACTTTGACGCCAAAGGCTCTCGCTAATAAAAAGTGTCCAAGCTCATGAATAAAAACAACTATAGTTATTAATAAAAGAAAGGCTATAAGATATAAAAGTAATGTCATTTTTAAATTTTTTTCTTTATTTCGGAAGCTAAAATTTTTGCTTCTTCACTTAAATTAAGTATATTTTTTATTGACATAGATGATAATAATATATTGCTCTTTATAGCATTACTCATTGTGTGGTCAATGAGTTTAAAAATTTTATCAAAAGTTATTTCTTTTTTAAGAAATGCATCTACAGCAACCTCATTAGCAGAATTTAAGACTATAGGCATCCCTCTCTCATATTTTAAAGCAAAATAAGCATAATTTATTGAAGGAAACTTATCATGGTTAACTTCTTCAAAGCTTAAGCTTTTTATGTCAGTTAAATTAAGTCTTTTAATATTGCTATCTACTGCATCTGGTTGGCTCAAGCCATATGCTATAGGAAGCCTCATATCTGGATTTGCTAGGGAAGCTAAAACTGATCTATCTTTGAGCTCTACTAATGCATGGACAACGCCTTCAGGATGAATTATTGCCTCAATCTTGTTTTTGGGCATCGAGAAAAGATATTTTGCTTCTATTATTTCCAGTGCTTTATTCATTAGAGTCGCTGAATCTACAGATATTTTTTTCCCCATTTTCCAAATCGGATGGTTTAAGGCTTGATTAGGGGTTATTTTTTTAAATTTATTACTACTCCATGACAAAAAAGGTCCTCCTGAACAAGTAAGAGTAATTTTCGATATATTCGTTTTATCTAAACCCGAAATACACTGGTGAACTGCGCAGTGCTCAGAGTCAATAGGTATAATTTCAGCCTTCTTTTTTTTAGCAAGATTCATTAAGTAATCTCCGGCCATTACTAACGGTTCTTTATTTGCTATCAAAACCCTTTTTCCTGAATTTATAGAGTGATGAATTAACTCCAAACCCTCCGATCCTGAAATGGCTGCAATAACTATGTCTACACCTGAACTTGCAATAAAATCTCTCAATTCAGATTTTTCTATATATTTGGGATTTTTTTTAGAAATTTTTGAAGCATTGGAAAGATAAAATTTTGAGCCTTTAAAAATTTTCAGCTGCTTTTTTATAGATACAAAATCATTTGCAGCTACTAACATCTTAACTTTGAAAATATCTTTATTTTTTTCTAAAACTGCCTGTGCTGATTTACCAATTGATCCTGTTGAACCTAATATAACTATATTTTTTTTCATATCTAAATTGAACTAGCGAATAAGTAAAATATTGGTATACATAAAATGTGACTATCTATCCTATCTAGAAATCCTCCATGGCCTGGTAAAAAATTACTAAAATCTTTAATTTTAAAATCTCTTTTTACCTTACTTGCAAGAAGGTCACCGAAAATACTAAATGTGGAACAGAAAGTGAAAACTAAAAAAGAAGAAAGAAAGCCGTAAGATTGAATAAACTCAGAAGCAGCCAATACGTGAACGTTTATAAAAGCTATTGGGAAAATTTGTAAAAAATCTGTTACAAGAAGTACCAAAATAATAGGAGTGATGAATATCCCTGCAATAAAACCCTCTAATGTTTTATTAGGACTTATCTTTGGAAATAAATAATTTCTTCCTATAAGTTTGCCTATAAAAAAAGAAAAAATATCAGTAAATGCTGCAATAACTAATGCTGTAAAGAAAAAATTTCTAGAAAGATTATCTTCAAATATAAATAAAACATAAATATCAAATAAAATTAATAGCGCTAAGATCCAAAATGAGATGAATTTGAATTTTTTATGTTTAATAAGTTCAAATAAAGAAATAACTAAAATAACTGATAAGACACTTAAGAAGATAACTTCATTTGCTAAAAAAACAAAGAAAAGAGAACAAAGTCCCAAAGAAACTCCAGTTACTACTCTTTTCATTTGTAATTACCCTGTCCTTTTACCAAATTTTCTTTTTCTTTTTAAATATTCTTTTATTGCATTACTCAGATCATTTTTAGAAAAATCAGGCCAGAGTTTTTTTGAGAAATATAGCTCTGAATAAGCAGCTTGCCACAAATAGAAATTACTAATTCGCATTTCGCCACCTGTTCTTATAACTAAATCAGGGTCCGGAAAAATACTAGTCTCTAATTTTTTATTGAAATCTTTTTCAGTAATTTTTATTTTTTTTATTTTTTTTTCTGAAATATCAGAAGTAAGTTTATTTACAGCATTGAGAATATCCCATTTTCCTCCATAACTTGCCGCAATAATTAAATCTAGCTTTTGCTTATATCCTGAAGTATTTCTAGAAGATTCTTCTAGGTTCTTAATTAGAGATTTTCCAAATCTAGGAACGTCCCCAATGAATGAAAGCTTTACCTTTTCTTCTTTTAATTTAGGTGTTTGTTCTTTTAAGGCCTCAAAAAAAAGAGAGATTAAATCTTTAACTTCTGTTTTCTTTCTTGCCCAATTTTCTGTACTGAAGGCAAAAAGAGTTAAGTATTTAATATTATTTTCTAAAGCGAACTCAACGGCCATCCTAGCCTTCTTTACTCCAGCTTTATGCCCTTCTTTTGTCTTTAATTTCTTTTTTTTTGCCCATCTTGTATTGCCATCCATAATAATTGCCAGATGGTTCAAATTTTTTTTCATTTTATAAGCTATATCTCAAGCAGGTCTTTTTCTTTTTGAGCTAATAGAGAGTCAACTTTGGAAACAAATTCATCTGTAAGTTTTTGTATCATTTCTTCTCCCTTTCTAAAATCGTCTTGAGAGATTTCCTTTTCGTTATGAAACTCCTTTAGTATAGCGTTTGCATCTCGTCTTTGATTTCTAATTGACACCTTAGAGTTTTCGGCTTCAGTTTTGGCTAATTTTATCAAGTCTCTTCTTGTTTCTTCAGTTAGCTCAGGGATAATAACTCTGATCACATCTCCTGATGTTGCAGGCTGAAGCCCTAAGTCTGACGTCTGAATAGCTTTCTCAATATTTTGAACCTGATCCTTTTCCCATGGAACTATGGACAAAGTACGTCCATCCTCTACAGATATATTGCTCATTTGGCTAATAGGAGTTTTTGTTCCATAGTATTCAATCTCGATTGATTCTAAAAGGGAAGGATTTGCCCTGCCTGTTCTAATCCTTTGAAAATTTTTTTCAAGCGAGTTTATGCTTTTTAGCATTTTCTCTCTTGTTTCCTTTTCGTTATCTTCTATCATAATTTATTGGTCATGAGTGAGTTAAAATTTATTTATTAATTCTTCCGATAAGCTGACTTCAAAAACTTTTTCATTATCTCCAGAAGACCATTCTTCATTCAATTCACGAAGAACCTTTTTTTACTTGCCATTATTAGTTATTAAGTTGAGATTTAACTTCTTCAGCAAAATCTTTTTTCTCAACTTCTATCCCTTCGCCGACTTCTAGTCTTACAAAAGAAGTTATTTCTGAATTAGAATTATTAATAAATTTTTCGATACTTAAACTTGGGTCTTTTACAAAAGTTTGCTTTAAAAGACTAACATCAGCTAAATGCTTACTTAATTTTCCTTCAATCATTTTTTCTAAAATTTCTTGAGGCTTATCTTCATTTGAAACTTGAGAAGCGAATATTTCCCTTTCTTTTTTTACGTACTCCTCGTCTAGCTCATCTGGTGAGAGCACCATAGGACTTGATGCAGCTATATGCATTGCTATGTCTTTTGCTATGTCATTATTCCCTTTCGATAAAGCTACACCTGATGCAATTTTTTTATTAGAGTGCACATAAAATTCAGTAATTTCACCAGAAAGTTTTTTTGCTTTACGTATTACGACATTTTCACCTATTTTTTGAACTAAGCTCATTCTCTTTTCCTCAGTTACTTCTATAATTGCTTCAAGAATATCAGTAGCATTGGAGAATTTAATAGCTTCTCTAGAAACTTCCTCACAAAAATCTATGAAATTTTGATCCTTAGCCACAAAATCGGTTTCGCAATTAATTTCAGTAAACAGTAAGTTGTTATCTACGTCTTTTACAACTGAGATAATTCCTTCCACAGCAGTTCTAGTAGATTTTTTTTCTGCTTTTAAAGCGCTATTTTTTCTCAAATTTGTAATTGCTTCTTCTAAGTTTCCATTAGATTCTTCGAGAGCTTTTTTACACTCCATCATTCCAAGACCAGTTTTTTCTCTAAGATTTTTTACGTCTGCAGCTTTAATTGTCATTAGTGTCTTCCTCATTTTCAGATTCTTTCTTTTCTTGTTTTTCTTCTTCAGCAATATCTTGTGCCTCTCCTTTTTTCATAACAACTGGACCATCTTTAGCAGCTCTTGAGCCGCCTGAATTAGCTGAGCCCTCAAGACAAGCATTTGAAATTAATCTTGAAAGAAGAGAAATTGACCTTATTGCATCATCATTTCCTGGGATAACATAATCAATATCGTCTGGATTTGAATTAGTATCTACAATGCCAATAATTGGAATTCCCATCTTCTTGGCTTCAGCAACGGCAATTTTTTCATTTTCTACATCTACAATGAATAACGCTTCTGGAAGACCTCCAATATTTTTAATTCCCCCAATTGATCTTTCCAATTTTTCCATCTCTCTTTTTATCCCTAACACTTCTTTTTTAGTTAGATCTTTAAATTTTCCCTCTTCTTCCTGAGTAGTAAGTATCTCAAGTCGTCTTATTGAAGACCTTACAGTTTTATAATTAGTTAGCATGCCTCCTAACCATCTATGATTTATGTATGGCATATTGCATCTTTCTGCTTCTTCCTTAATAACTTTTCTTGCAGATCTTTTAGTTCCAACAAATAAAATTCTATTATTTGCAGAAGCTAGGTTTTTACAGAATTCGATACTAGGTTGAAGACATTGAAGGGTCTTTTCTAGATTTATGATGTGGACTTTATTTCTATCGCCAAAAATGTACTGCTCCATTTTTGGGTTCCAAAACCTTGTTTGGTGACCGAAATGAACTCCGGCTTTTAACATTTGTTCAATGGATATATCCATCTTTTGCTCCTTTTTTTAAGCCCTAAGGCTGGGTTATTCCTCCTCGTGGCTAAGTATTAAACTGACATTGAGCAATGACAGCACCCTAATACTCTATCCAATCGAGTGTGTATTTATTCTGTTATAAAACAGAACGCGAATTAGAACACATTACAAAAGCAGAATAAAGAGCTTAGGCTAGAAAAAAATTATCAACCTTCTAGTAATTCAGTCATGGAATAAATACCAGGTTCTTTATCCAAAATTTCACTAGCAAGTGAAATTCCTTGACCAAATATGTCTCTATTTAAGGCATTATGAGAAACAGAAAATTCTTCATTTTTCAATCTAAATATCACTTCATGTTTTCCTACAGATGACTTATCTCGAATAGACTCGATTTCTATTTCTGAATCCATATGTCCCAGACCTTTTTTAATATAATTTTTCAGATCTATAGCTGTTCCTGATGGGGCGTCTTTCTTTTTATTGTGGTGTGTTTCAATAATTTTAATTTTAACATCTGAGATATCATATTCGTTCGGGATACTTATAGCTCGAAGGTTTGTCTTAGAATTAATAAGACTGATTATGGGTTTAAGTATTTTTGTTTTAAAGAATGCAATTCCTTCACTTAAGTTAGGTGCTTTTAAAACAGCAATTTTTTTTGCCAATTTGTCTAATTTTAAAAGCTGTTGTTTGGTGTGACCTGTAGAAGCAAGCACTAAAGGAATTTTATTTTTGTAACAAAAATTATAAACGTTATCAAAATTCTCTGGATACGATGCATCGATTATCAAAGGAATATTAGCAATCTCAAGATTTACTTCTGATAAAGAAGAGATTAAAGGTTCCTGTATGCCACCTATTACCTCTCCCAAAAGAGGATTATCTTTTGAGCAAATACCATAAGTGACATTAGCATTATGAGATGAAATTGATTTACCTAGCTTTCCAGTTGCTCCAACTAAAATAAACTTTGTTTGAAACTCAGGAGGTAAAGGAGGTGAAATTGATGTCATAAGTTTTTAAAGAAATCTTTTGCAGAATTTAACCATGAACT
>CEQL01340022.1_pt1 | contig 18438 bp, 25 predicted proteins | sample 356281 | NCBI WGS metagenome assembly CEQL01 (sample SAMEA2621203, study PRJEB7988) | marine metagenome | biome: marine biome (ENVO:00000447); feature: surface water layer (ENVO:00002042); material: "saline water (ENVO:00002010), including plankton (ENVO:xxxxxxxx)" | depth 5 m
GGTAATGCCGGAAGAAACTCAACTCACAACTCTACCAACATAGAGCCTGATGATGTTATACACGAACCAGTCCCTTCCCCCGTTGAAGTAGAGATCGCTCAACACGAAGATAATGTAGAAGTTGTGGCTGAATCAGTTTAATACTTAAACACCATCTCTTTTCTATCCTTTTCATTTTTTTCTTTTGTTCTTTTTTTCAGGAATAAAAAGTATTTTTTGGCGAGTTGTGCCCTTTCCCTTACGTGTTTTGCTTTTTTGTATCTAGTTTTCTTGTGTTTTTGCATAGCTTCTAGTCTCACTTTCAGTATCATTCCTACCTGCCATATTCGTTTGTGAGGATATTTTCCACGTTTATAAAGCGATTCCAGATTCGAGATGGTTTTTTTTACGTCATCAACTGTTGTATATTTAATAGGTATAGTGTCTTCAGGGTTTTTATTTATATAAACATCAAAACTAGTCTTGGGATCATGTGGGTTGTATAAGAACTGTTTCTCTTTTTTGAGGGTCTGTTTCCTACTCTTTTTACCATGTTTTGTAGAAGTTTTTCTGCGGTTCTGTTTTCTAGTCTTCATATAATAAATAATTTTTTTTATTTATTATACTCCTATTAATCTAGCTAGTCATGAATAAGGAAGGATTCCTAAAACAGCCGAATATTTGTTACACGTTTTACATGTAGTGAACTTAAAATCTCTAGGATTTTCGAGATGATAGCATGATGTGCAATATAGTGGAAAAGTCTCGTCTTTGTCGATATAAAACTTGCAAAAAGAACATATGTTCACAAGATAATTCTCTGTAAGACTGTTTGAACACGAAAAACACTTGTGTAAAATAACGTTTTTAAATACGCGTTCTTTATTTTCCTTAACTTTACTACTTACATACCATAAAAAAACATTATCAACGTCTTGGTCTCTTATCTCTTTTACGTCTGAAAGAGATAAAAAACTGTAAATATAAGCTCTTACCTCCTCCGGTAGATCTTTAAGTATATTTTTAATTAACATATAGATTATAACTTAGAAAATTAAATCAAAATAGTTTTTTCATGTCTGCGAATATTTGCTTTGCGTGTTTCATAGTGTCCAGAAGATGTGCGTTTAGCTGTTCAATTGTTGTAGGTTCTTTATATGCCATGCGAAGTAGTATGTAACTGTCGTGAGGGTGCAATTTTTTGAATCCGCAAAACGACAATATTTCAGCAGATTCGTAAAATAAGGAGTGAAGTAGATATTGCACGACTCCTCCTAGTGTGTAATCCTCGTTATAAAATCTAATATCATACCCATTCTTTAACGTAGTGTTTCCTTCATTTACATCTAGCACTTGTTTTCTTTTTTCTTCGTCTGACTCTACGATAGCTGCAATAATATTATCGAACCGTAACATTAGACGGTCGCATGCAATATGTATGATATCCTTGTTGTCAAAAACTCCTACCGATTTTAACACAAAATCGAAACTATTTTTTTTAAATATTCTCTGAGCATCTAGAATTATCCAGTCATTCAATTGCATGTCCTTGTTACTTTTGGGTATATCTTTGTCCTTCAGTTCTTGTTCCTTAATCAGTTTCCTTTTTTTAATCTCGTCCTCATCTTGTGTGAACCCATAACTACATGTAGATACAGAATTAAACATGCTATTATCATCGGCTGTTGCAATAGATAACTTGGCTGTTAATGTGAGCCTTTCTCCTGTAGATTCGGATGTAAGTTTAGGTCTAAGTCTAACGATATCGATATAGTATCCTGTTTGCTGATTCGAAGGAAATATTTCTCTTAGATCGTTTTGTTTCAAGTATTGTCCAGTGCTCTCATTTTTTATTCTTATATCTTCTGTTGTTACGTATTTGTATTCAGTGCTGGTATTTTCCACATCTAACTCAATGACGAGCTGATCGATAGGAGTGCTTAAATCTTTAATATGAATGGGAAGACAAGACAGTCTTTGTTTCAGGATCTCGTTATTCAGTCTAGTTGTGTTGATCGTGATATTTACATCATTTTTTTCAGCCGGAAAGGTCTTTATTACAACAATTGGGATATCGGAAAGGATTGTTCTACGCAGCCCGTTTGCAATTGACATGTCCACGTCACTAAGAACGAAGCTGAGTTCTTGATTCTTTTCAACTACACTCGTCACTTTCATACTGACAGCTCGTATTAATATATGTAACAAAATATTTAAGTATAAAATATGATCAATTTTAATCGTTAAAATGAGTTTATTTATTATAACTTAAATATTATGTTATGAAAATAAACAATGAGCAAAATATTATACTATAGCAAATACTGTGAACATAGTAAAAAACTACTAGTGTATATTACAAACAACAACTTACAGGATCAGGTTCACTTTATACCAATAGACAAGCGCGTAAAAGATCCTTCCACGAATAAAACATATATCATATTAGACAGTGGAGAAAGAATCATTATGCCGGAAACTATACAAAGTGTTCCAGCGGTTATGCTTCTTGAACAAGGATACAAAGTGATATATGGAGACGAGATATATAGTCTTTTTCAACCTGTAGTAAAAAAACAAATTGAAAAAACAACCGATTTCAATATGGAACCAACTTCATTTTCTTTTGGAGACGGATTCAGTTCTATGGGAACTGGTGTTATGTCTGACTCATATAGCTTTTTAGATATGAACTCTGATGAACTAGGAACAAAAGGCCAAGGTGGAATGAGACAGATGTATAACTACGTGGGATTACAGGATCCAGGATTAGGAGGCGATATTAAGACACCCAAAGATGACTTTGACTACAGAAACTCCAGTGACGGAATGTCATTGGAAGCCCTTCAGAAACAACGAGAAGCGGAGTTTCAGAATATGAAGACGAACCAAGATCAAGGAATGTAATCTAATGACGGGATTTTCCAGGGAGTTTATAATTGCTAACTATACCATCAATATTGAACTTTCTCATATAATTATAAATGTATGCGTCCTTACAGGTGTATGTAAAAACGAGTATATTTTGAGATTTTAGATAGTTTATATTTGTTTCGTCTAACACTGTCCAGTGAAAACACGCGAAATCCATTTTTTTCATCAATAATTTTATTTGAGGTAATGTAAAATTGTTTTCAGTGGTGAAACCAACTTTTAGTGGAAGTTTAGAGGCATTCAACTTATCTACAAAGTGTCGGTCGAAACCACTAATGTATATCATTCTCATTTCTTCTTTGGTTAGCTTGGTCTTTATTAATCTAATCAACGGTTCAATTACATTTGGATCTCCTTTTATATCCAGAAAGAGTGGTATCTTTAGAGGAGTTAGCTTGAAAAACACGTAATCAAGGGTAATATGTCCTTTGATAAGAAGTTGTGACAGCGTATAATCCATTATAGGTTTGGTATCTAGATATGTATCGTGGTAAACTAAAATTTGGTTTTTATCACATAGTTGTATGTCCAATTCTATCATATCAAACTTGTGTTTCACAGCTTGTTCAAATGATCGAAGATTGTTATCTCCATATCTTCCAGAATAACCTCTGTGAGCTATTTCAATCATGATTAGTATATGTATTACTGTTCCATAATAATATAAAATCAATATTAACTTAAAAAAAAGATCTTAATTAATAAAAATGGCAACTACAAAAGAGCAGAAAAAACTGCTTATGAAAACGTTTAACGACCAATTTAAAGAGTTCATGGATGATGTTGTATCATTGTTCCCTAAGGACGTTGATGTTAAATCTTCTAGAACAAGTCTTGGGTATCTAATTAAGTTCAACCCAAAGGCATTGGTTGGAATATGGGATACATATATTGTTCAAAAGTATTCGGCAGAGATAGATGCCGGGGATTTAAATTTTTTCATTGAGAAAGATTATGAAGAAGATATGACAAATATGGAGAATGCAAAGGATGTTTTAATGGCAATCCAAAGACTTAGATCTCCCATTAGTAGAATGAACCCAGATAGTAAACTAAAAACCGTGAGATACCTACAAAACCTTAAGAAGATTTGTGTTGCATATTTTGAATTAGGATGAACATTGTATTTATTAATAGCTATAAGTTTGATTTAAATATTTTTCAATATTTATATGAAATATACAGACTATGTCAAAAACGCAAGAAGCCCTTGATGATATCCTTGATTCTGTGGTCGATGAAATGGGGTTTGAGAACCCCGATCTAACTAATATCAGTAGTGATAACGAAGACGAGAAAGAAGATATGCAAGAATTATATACTCCAGAGATGCCATCTGAGTTTCCTGGCCTTATGAGAGATTTCGTGAATGATATATTGACAACTTTCCCTGAATACGGCCCCATTATAGCGAAGTGGTGGTCGATTGAAGGTGAAGAAGTTCCAGAAGAACAATCAAAGACATTGTTTGCTTATTGTTTGAATGTTTACCCTGGCAGGTTCACGGATATTATCTATAAGGATGAAACCATTTTCAAATCAGAATCTAGTGTAAACGTTGATTTTCTTCCCGGAATCAGTTTTAAATACTTATGGTTTTGTGACGGTATTAGTGATCAAACAAGAGATACATTGTGGAAATACCTTCAAATGGTGGTTCTTTCTGTTATTAGCACGTCAGACACAAAAAATATGAGCACAGAAATGAAACAAATATTGAGTTGCATGGACGAGAATTCATTTAAAGAAAAGTTGGGTGAAACGATCAACGATATTCAAAAAGTGTTCGAGGAATCAGGAACCAAAGAAGGTTCTGAAGAATCTACACCGGATATTCAAGACCAACTAAATGGTCTCATGAGTGGAAAGCTTGGTCAAATCGCTCAGGAGATAGCCGAAGAGACTACAAAAGAGTTAGATATGGGAGAGTTTGACGGAACTGAGAATGTTGGAGACATCTTTTCAAAGGTCTTTCAAAATCCCGGAAAACTTATGTCTCTAGTAAAAGATGTTAGCACGAAACTTGAGTCCAAAATTAATTCTGGAGATCTTCAACAACAAGAGCTTATGAGCGAAGCTACTGGACTACTCCAAAATATGAAAGACATGCCTGGTATGGAAAACATACAAAGTATGTTAAACTCCACGATGAGACGCCAGACTGCAAGAGAAGGTTTTGATGAGAGTGGTGGAGAAACGAATGATCTAACTGAAATGATGGCCGGATTAATGGGAACTGCTGGAAGAAATCGAGGTGGGGTAAGAACTACTGTAGACGGTGGTGCATTAGATAGGAATGCCAGAAAAACAAATCAAATAACACAAATGAAAAAAAGAATAGAAAAGAAGAAGATGCAAGATGCGATTGCATTACAAAATGCACTGAAAGCAGCAGAAGAGCAAAAAAATGCTCCTAGATTAACCGATGAGGAGATAGCCCAACTTATTGAGGAAGATGAAAATGATAATAAAAAAAAGGAAGCCGGTAAAAAATCGCAGCAAAAAAAGAAAAAAGCAAAAAATAAAAAATAATAGAAGACTATATATAAGTGATGTCAGATCTATTTTGGGCAAATAAACCTTCAATATTAATCGATAAAGAACATTTATTTGAACTAATTCCAAACAAAGACATGGTTTATGAAGAAAAATTAAACGCCGTGGCAAGACTTAGTATTCTATTAACTGTTTTAGGATATATAGTAACACGTTCTCATCACATTATATTTGGTGGTATTATCTCTCTCCTTATGACTGTAGCATTGAACTTGTATTATAAAAAAACAGGATTTAAGATTTTGGGAAACAATAAGAAGGACCCTGAAGGATTTAGCACGAACGCACAAGAAGTTATTAGCAATCCTATAACATTGAAAAAACACTTGAAATCTGACTTTTATCCAACTACTCCAAGCAATCCTTATTCCAATGTATTGCTAACAGATATACAGGATAATCCTAATAAAAAACCTGCCCCTCCAGCTTATCAACAAAATGTGTATGGAGATATAACGAAAGCAACAAAAGAGATGGTAAAGGAGACCAATGATAGTTATCCGAATATCGATAAAAAACTCTTCAACACTTTAGGAGAAAACTTTGATCTTGACTTATCACAACGCCAATTCTTTTCCACCGCAAATACGAAAGTAGGTAACGACCAAGGCGCGTTCGCGCAATTCTTATACGGAAATATGCCTTCCTGCAAAGATGGTGATGTTATTCAATGTTCTTCGAATACTGAAAGGTATAATCTTTACTAATTAATTATTTTTTACACAAAAGTAGAGTAAAAAATAATGTGTTAGATATATATATTATGGATAACCCATTCACTTCAAAAGAAGCCACTTTGGAGAAAGGCCACTCAAGAATCGGAAACGATTCGTGTTATTTAGATCAACAAGGCATTCAAAACGTGCAAGCGTGTAATTACACACTACAGAACTATTTCCTTGACGAGTGTTCAATGAAAAAGCCGATCGAGTTCGCAACACAACAGCCGGCTGTAAATTACAAAGGAGGATATCTAGGTGCAGGAGGTTGCAACATTGACGAGAACTCACAACTTTTACATGGAACAATTCAAACAAAACCCAAGGCTAAGGTTGATTTGCACGAAAGAATCTTTTCAACTGTTCCTTTTTTAGGCCGTGGCTCTGTTAACAGTGTTGAAGAATCAAAACTTCAACAAGGTGAAAGAGAAACAAACAAGAGATCAGTAAATAAATTATCGGAGAAAACATACATGAATCATAGCACTACGCCTTTACTGGATAACATTAGCGAAAGTGTTCAGGATCCCAAACATATCGTAGAGGAATCGGCTCATCCTGGATGGATAAGAGGTGGTATTGCTTCTAGAGATATGACTAGAGACCGATAAATAAACTTAAAAATACTTGTTTAGATTAAATAATATGGAATCTAAACAGCTAGACAATAACGAAAAGTTATCTAAAAGGTACAATAAAAATTGTATAGTGACATACCCTTTTTATGATTCGAAATTTGATTCTTTGTTAGAAGATATAGGGTTAAACATAGACAAAAATATAGTGAACGAATATCTAGATGATGATTTTATTTTAGATATTTTGTATAAAAATGAGATTTCAGCTGTATTGAATGGTGAAAATTGTGACGATATAGATTTTACCATACTTGATGATGTATACAATGATCTGAAGCAGACGCCTTTTTTAGAATGTATTAATTTATTAAACTCTAAAAAAGATAAACTCAAATTACCGACCATAATAGATATCTCTGGAGAACCTGACATATTTCGATTATTTTTTTCATATGACCTGTTTTTTATTACACACATGTGTATTAATGAATTATACACAACCGGTAATATCGGGAGTAATACTATATCTGCACTAAAAATGGGAATTGAGCTTTTTGTTAATAAGTAATTTCAGGTTAAAATATCATATTATAGTATGAATAGCAAATTAATCACATTATTATCCATATGTATTCATATCTGTAACGAGGATAAACATGTGTTACTAAAAAGAATGCTTTTTGATTATGCGAAATCTAATCTATCTAAGAAGGAAATAGTCTACCTTTACATTAAACTAGCAAATGTAAATACGATGACCGAACCTTATATCCTTCTAAAAATGTGGATATCTCAACACACAGAGAACATTATAAAGCAGTTTTTAGCAAAGTGAAAATTTGAAAATATAATATTTTATTTACTTATAAGAGAAACAAACACATGGCTTCTACAAGAAATAAAAACACTGTTAACAATTACACTCTTGAATTAAAATCAAGTGTTCAGTCTCAAGATTACAACTTATATAAAGAATATGGTATTGCAAACGACACTGAATTTGCAGGAAATGGACTTGGTAATGCTCAGTTACCAAGGAACCATCTTTCTGACAATTGTATAGATACCGAGTCATTTTTAAGAGGAATCCGGTCAACTGATTTAACCAGAAAAGAGCCTTTGGTGTTTACACCTGAATGTAAGTCACTAGAAACCAAGGATATTTATAAAAAATCTCCTACTATGGTGCCACCTTCATTCGTGTCTGACAAAACACAAAGACCTCTTCGCGAGTAAATGTATCTATTAAATAATGGTTAAATTAAAATCACTTATTGAAATAACTAAGTGATTTTAATTGTTAGGAGTTAAATGGTTGGTTCTAATACTCTGGTGTGTGTTTTTTGAAGAGGCATCCTACAGTTGTCAATCCCTTTATCTCGCTAGTGACTAACTCTGGGTCTTGGTATTTACAGCTCCCCAGCCAGATTTTAATAATACAAAAAGACTTTTTTGGAGATATTGTAATACCTGTAATATCGTTAACAAAGTTCTCGTTAGAACTAATAGTTCTCCCCACCAACATACACATTAAATCCTTCCATATTTGAGGAACAAGCTTGTTTACTATCTTATAAGAAAAACAACCTCCATGTCGATTTCTTGGGTCTTCCCACACTGGAATGATACCTTCTAACATAACAAATAACATACAATTTTCTATAAGGACATCAGGAAGTTCCTTCGTCAGTAGCAATACATCTTCTACAGATTTTATTTTTAGAACCTCTTTATAACTAGATGTTGTCCAATCAGTATCGTGTGGTAAATGTGCCCACATAGCCCATTCATCATTTAACGCATGAATAGTGGAAGATTTTGTGTCCGAATGGTTACTTTGTTGCATGGTCCTATTATGCAACAAGGCAATATTTTTATATAGTTTACATCATTATATTAATTATTCTGCTTGAATTGGGAATATTTTCGTTAGATGTTCTGTGGAGTTAACATCATCGGAATGGAACTTATTAACCTCAAACACTGTATATGAATCTACGTGTAGATTAATTCGATGTTTTTCATTTAGGCTTAGCGTATTTAGATCTAAGTCCACTATGTTTAACTGATAGGGTTGATTGAAAATAGACAGATCGCTAATCTTTTTTACCAAGAAATAAATTATATTCTTGTCTATTGAATTACCTTCAACAGAATAATTGTATCCTTTATCATTTGATTTTAATTCTATAGGTAGAGTTATCTCTTGTTGATCTACGTTGAATGTAACAGAAAATGTTAAAAATCTTACCATACACTCTTGATATTTCTTATGGAAATTAAACCGTGAAACTTGGGGAGGCTTTATTAATATATCGAGATCATCTAGTTTGATAATTACAAACTCGGCTTGAGTTAGATCTTCATTTGCAAATATCTCGTATCCGTTTTTTACAAACGCTATGTTTTTACTGTGAATAACGCCAATATCATACTTGTTAAAAATTTTATTCATAATTCTAGGAAGTCCTGATTTTTCATATGCGGAGGTTATCGATACCTCAATGTATGTATACGCATACACCACTCTGTAAAAGCATGTTGCTAAAAAGTAATAAGTTCTTGGGCTTTTTATTGCTATATACTGTATTGTATGTTTTATCCATGAACCACAAATAGAAAACATCTTACAGATAAATAAATATACATTTTGTATAGAATGTATATTTAAATCGAATTTAGAAGTTAATTATTATCAAATACCGGATCTCCATCAACAATCTTTCCAACAACATCTCCAGGTTCTCCTTCTTCGTCCATAGAATATAGCACACCATTATATTCGCTTGTAGTGAAGTAACTCTTTCCATTAATGTCAATCTCATACACACCTTCTTCCTCTTCCTCTTCTTGTTCCTCTTCATCTTCTTGTTCTTGTTCTTGTTCCTCTTCTTCATCTTCTTCATCTTCATCTTCTTGTGCATCTTCACCCTGTTCTTCTTCCTGATCTTCATCGTCCTCGGGACTAGGATCCTTTTTTATAAGAGCAAACTGACTGAAGTCTAACGAAGTCCGTTTTTTATCTGCGACAATACTATTATTTTTCTCAGGCGATTTGTTACTGAAATATTTACTTGTCTTTGCAACAACATTATCATTCTCGTCTGTTGCATCATAAAGATCATCACTACCACTATTTTTACTTGCATGAGATAGTTCATCAATACTCAACGTTATATTTTCATTTTCAATATTCTCATCATTTTCAGCATTTTCAGATACTGCGCCACAAAATTCTATATTATCGCTATGATAAACATCAGATTCGTATTTATAATATGGGTTAGACGGATCAATCAATTTCGCGGATGAAGGCGAAGATGAAGATTCATCGTTATAGTCATTTAACAAGTCTAGTTCTTTTTGTAACTCTGCAATCTTGTTTTTATGTTCATCAATCTGCTTCTTTAAGAAATTTTTGTTAAATTGTAAAACAAAATGCTTTATGTGTGAATTGACAATATGACGTAGGTCAGGGACAATCGGATCAATAGGAACATTTAATGTGTCAACATTACTGTTTGGCATAGTCTAATAGTTTATATCTGTTTAACCTTTTTAACTCTTTTAATTAATGAATTAATTTGTTTTTCCGTGTTTTTGAAGAAACGTTTCTATTTGACGTAAAACACTTAAAAAAACACCTGTTATTAGTATATTCTGTGTATTATGTCAAAAACGCCTGACAGTGATCCAATAAATAATTTATTTGTGCGTAAAAACGCAGATCAAAATATTGATGTGACTGAACTCGGACGCGAGCTAGGTGTAGCTTTTACTCCTAAACCGTTGTATCGGAGCATACGACCACCAATTATCCTACCTGATTATGAAGTTGACGACATAACATTCACTGTAAAACATACAGACGAAGAAATAAACGAAATGTGTCAGCTAATACTCAGACAAACAGACCTTACCCTGGAAGTGATAAAAGATAAACTCATTGAGTATGACTACAACACAACAGATGTTATTAAAGAATATATGGGAATAAAGCCAAAAAAGAAACGAGAAATTAAATCAATACATCAAGAAATATACAGGCAAATGAGACTAAAACTAGACGCAGCAACCAAGGATTTTAATGACAAACAATATGAAAAAATAAAAAAAGAATGGGAAGAAGATGAGAAAAATGAGAAAAAATGAAAAAATAAAATTGATCACAGTTATAATTTTCTAAAATAGATATAAATTAATAAGCTAATATGAATCATGTTTTCGATTCATATAACGCCCCTTTGTATCCATCCGGTTACCTGGAATTAGCTATTGGTCCAATGTTTTCAGGAAAAACCTCATGGATTCTGGAGGTGTATAAACAGTATAAGTTTTGTGATAAGTTAGTCTCAGTGATCAATTACAGCAAGGATAAACGATATTCTGAAAATATGCTCTCTACTCATGATAAACAGATGATACCATGTATAATGCTAGATGAATTTATGGGAACAGAGATGCAAGAATATCCAGATTTATTAAAATCACAAGTGGTTTTAATTAATGAAGGACAATTCTTCAAGCGTCTCGTTCCATTTGTCAAGGACTTAATAGACATGGGAAAAATTGTTTATGTTTGTGGGTTAGATGGTGATTTCAAAAGAGAAAAGTTTGGAGGGATTTTAGACCTCATTCCCATTTGCGATAAAGTCACTAAGTTGACGGCGTTATGTGGTATTTGTAAGAGTGGTGCAAGGGCTATATTCAGTCATAGAACAAGTGATGGAGAAGAACAAGAGCAGATAGGCAACGACAATTATATTCCTGTTTGTAGAAGGTGTTATGATTTTGTTAACTCGGATCTCGAACTGTGATTCGCTAATTATTTATTAAAATAGTTTAAACCGATTTTTTTCTACTAAGAAAATGAGCAATTCTGACGGAACAAGTGAAACACCAGGAGACTCAGCGCCACCCTCTGTAAAACCGAAACGTGGAAGACGTTCTAAGAAAGAAATTGCAGAAATGAAAGAAAAGGAGCAACAACAAGCAGCAGAAAATATAGTTGTTGTTGATAAACCCCCGCCAAAAAAGAGGGGAAGAAAACCAAAAGGTGGTAAAATCATAGAAGAAAATGTATCCAAGGAAAATGAAATTGTTTCAAAACCGAATATCATGTTACATTTGAAATGTTCTACAAAGGACCTTGATAGCACCGGACATCACGAATCTGATTTTACAGAAGCAACTATTAACTCATATGATAAAGACAATCTTCCATATCATGCCATCGATAATAATATTGAATTAACGACCCATACAAATACAATTTTTCAGAACGTTTCGTCCGTTTTAGAAGATCCTAATAACAATATGAATAAATTAAATGGAGAATCTACAGATACAAAAACTGTATCAGAGGACTCTGTCAATACGAAAGAATTACACAGAAAACTGAAAAATCTAGAACAGCTTTTACATGTAAATAGTATTCCAGATTCTAAATCAGCATGTTTTTGGTGCACATATGACTTTGATAATCCTCCTATCTACATACCCAAGTTTTATATTCGAAACTCATATTCCGTGTATGGGTGTTTTTGCTCTCCAGAATGTGCATGTGCTCATTTGATGAATGAAAAAATTGACAGTTCGAGTAAGTTTGAAAGATATAGTCTATTAAACAATATGTATAGTAAAGTTTATGGATACTCAAAAAACATTAAACCAGCACCCGATCCACATTATTTACTAGAAAGATTTTGTGGAAATTTATCAATTAATGAGTATAGAAGTCTTCTTAAAAGTGACAGACTATTTTTGGTTGTTGATAAACCAATGACCAGAGTATTACCAGAATTACACGAAGATAATGATGAGTTCATTATAAACAATAAAATCATACCAAGTTCTGCTAACTACAACGTTAAAAAGAAGTCCAGATTAAACACTAATCCTAATACCGGAGAAAACTTTGGTATTTTTTCAATGGTAGGTTAATTGTGTTATAAATAGTTTAAAAATTATAACACAGTATATTCCAGACATAATGACTTCACATGGTTCTGTTTCCATACCATGGGTAGAAAAATATAGACCAACCGATTTCAATCAGATAGTTTTAAACAGTTTGAACAAGAAAATATGCGAGAATATAATCAAAGAATCGTATTTTCCCAATCTTTTGTTTTATGGTCCACCAGGAACAGGAAAAACCACCACTATAATCAACTTGGTAAGCTCTTATCAAAAAAAAGTCAATGTTGAGGACAAAACACTTATGATTCATCTTAATGCGTCTGACGATAGAGGTATAGATATAATTAGAAACCAGATCCTTCAGTTTGTTAACTCAAAATGTCTTTTCAGTGGAGGACTGAAATTTGTTATTCTTGATGAGGTGGATTATATGACGAAAAATGCACAACAGGCATTACGATACCTTATAAATATGTTTAGTTCAGATGTTAGGTTTTGTCTTATCTGTAATTATATTAGTCGAATCGATGACGGTTTACAGACTGAATTCTTGAAAATAAGATTTAATAACCTCCCTCAACGAGACGTAACTGCTTTTCTTAAGAACATTGTAGAGAAGGAGCAAATAAATATATCAGACGATAAAATAAACTCAATATACAAGGTATATGGCTCAGATATTAGGAGTATGATAAACTTCATACAATGTAACCATATCCTTGGTAAAGATGATATCAAAATCATACATGTGGGTATATGGGAAAGAATGACTGAAGAGATAAAGGCATTATCTAAAAAACAAACCAAGACGAAATCTAAATACGCAAGTGTTTTGAAATACCTTAACAAAATTAGCAATGAATACAATATAACTGTAAAGAATATCATTAAAGATTATTTTACTTATTTAATCAAAGATCAACATGTAAAATTAAACTCGGAACTCTTATTTTTCATTGAAAAACTAATTCATACAACAGATTGTAGTAACTGTAGTTTTATAAATTACGCACTAGTAAATATGGAGAAACACACAGAATTTATTTAACTAAACGTTCCAAAACATCCATCGGCTCGGTATGTTTCCTTTCTCTTTTTCAGTCTAGTCATAAAACTATTTTCGGGAGGACTAGTAGATGGATCAAATAGCTCTTCGCTTGAACTATATGCCCTGTTAAGAGTTTGCTTTGGTGAAGAATTGGGTATAGGTATAGGATCACTAGGTATTTTTACAGTCTTCGATGATGGAAAATAGGGATCCCGAGATTTTTTTACAGATTTCTCTGTTATCATCTTATTTGTATATATAACGGAAAAAAAATATTACGTTAGTTATTCCTAATATATATAAAAATTGATTTAAAGCCTTTAACTATCTTTAAGATATATTATTAATTTGAATATGGACGTTGATGATGAATGGGAGCAATTTATGAACAACGACTATACTGAAATAAACACGCATGATAAACCACCTGGTAATTCAGAAGATTCGTCTATAGGAGAAAACAACAACCCTCCTTACCAGGAATGTCCGGCATCGTCGCCTATATATATTTCTACAAAATCTAAGATTGCATACCTGAATCAAAACATAGAACTACAAAGGGTTTTTTGGGATCTTCCTGTAATCATGTATACAACTCCTGATAATGGTATTGTAAAAAAACAAATGAAGTTTAACTCAAGTAAACAAGAAGAAGTTGATTGTATATCGAACAACCTAGAAAATGAGACCTACGTAGTAGAACAGATCCTTCAAAACGTGAAATCTCCATCTGGGTCAAAAGACTGGTTTAAAGACGTGAGAAAAATTAGCATTGGTATTTCACAAAAGGATATATTGAGTTACCGATCTAAACAGAAGTGTGCTTTCTATAACTGCTTTGTAATGATTCTACGGGTTTTACTCGACGAACACAACACAGGAGATGGAGTATTTCACGAGTTCCATGTAAAGATATTCAACACGGGAAAAGTAGAGATACCTGGAATTAGATCAGATTATCAGCTCAACTTAGTTTTGAGCGAAATACTGGTATACCTGCGTCCGATAGTAGGAGAGTCTCTTGATTACAAGGGTCCATGTGACACTGTTCTAATTAATTCTAACTTTAATTGTGGATTCTTTATCAATAGAGAACTATTGTTTACACAACTAAGAAATAAATACAACATTCAAAGTATATACGATCCGTGCTCTTATCCGGGTATTCAATGCAAGTTCTATTACGATAAAAACAAAACAGAACAGACTGGTATTTTGGAAGATGAGAGCCAAAAAAAGAACGAAAATACAGTGGTGATTTCCTTTATGATATTCAGAACTGGAAGCATCCTGATTGTGGGGATGTGTGATGAATTGGTGTTAGAAGAGGTGTATGAGTTTATAAAAGCCATGTTAAAAAAAGAGTTTAATCTTGTGTATCAAAAGATATGCAGTGAAAGCGATATGAAACCAAAAGTAAAGAAAACAAAGGTGAGAAAAAAAACAATTATTAGAGAATATAATCCACTGGATAGAAGTGTTGGCAGTTCATTATTAACCAACAATGTTATTGCTACTCTTTAATTTGGTGTTATCTGTATCTTCAGTTGAAACAGTCATTTGATGAACCGCTCCAATATGATTGACTACATCAGGAGGGTTTATTGGTTCATAATGATATCCATTCCATGAAATCTCTATAGTTGCTATACCATGATCGTTCACCGGAATAAACTCTATTTTTTTATTCGTTGTCGTATCTAGGACAAGGACACGCATTTTCCAAATATTGCATGCTGCTTGAATCTCTATAGCCCCACCCCAAGTGTTTGGGTTACGCATGTTTTCTATATAATTCTTATCTTCCATATCTAATACAAACTTTGTATCTAGACCATCAATAATCGGATTGTTATCGGCTAAATAATCACATATGCTATTTCTTAGCCGGAAACTATCCCGTTGATGCATAAATGATGCTAAACTGTTAAACAAACAAGACATTTATTCTTATTAAATATTATTTTATTAGACTGATAACCCAATTAATATACTCATCGACATCTTCTTTTGTGTCTACATTGATTTTTCCTTTTTCAAACATGGTATCCACTACTTGCTTACACTTTTCATGTTTCATCTTTTCTTTCTCGATTACCGATGCCATGAATATCAGTTTGTTAATTACATAGGAGTAAAATTCCATCGTGTCTGTTTTTTCATCGTAGAATATAGGGTGACTAAAAAGAACATATACTACATTTCTTAAAATACATTTATGTTGCTGTAACAACATGAAATTTTCATTCATGTTCTCACGAACAACTAATTTGAGCGTCTTCTTATTATTAAAAGATTTTTTCGAGGTTATTGCGCCTGGAGAAGAATCTAGAATACCCGCTGCCTTAACATATGTCGATCCGCTTGGGTCCTCTTTTGGTTCGTATAATGAACTCAATACTTTTTTATAAACAAACATACCAGCGTCTCTAGTTCCTATTTTAACTGCAGAATCAGAGTTTAGTTCTAATCCTGTCATTTGCATAATGAAGTCTATATATATCGACGCTGCTCTTCTGGTTGTCAAAGAAGCGTTTGTGCAGTTAAAATCCTCTGTTAAACTTAGCATATATACATTCGATAAAACGTTAAACCCATTGACTACATTCTTAGTGGTTAACCCTTCACCGTTTTTCTCGATCTGGTCCACCACTTCTTTTATGTAAAAGAACATATCTCGATAATAATATTCAATTATTTCTTTCGAGCTCATATAGACTAACAAGAGATTCTATTAGACAATTATACAAAATCATTGAATAAATAATGATATAAAGAAAAACAAGTAGTTAATAATAAAAAATGTCAGCTATTGTACAATCAAGTGACGCCGCTAAAAATACAGCTTCATCGACTGGATCATCTTATAGACTTCCTTCTGATGTTACACTCAAACATGCTGTAAGATTGGCAATCGTAGAAGACAAACCCATTATGCTGGACTATTGGCCTGATTCACTAGATAAAAAGGCGCTAGTTGGTGTAAGAGAAAACAATGAAAAACTTCTCGTAAAGACTGAAGACGAATACACTTCTCCCATCTCAAAGTTCTACAAAAGTGCTGAGGAATATATCATCATCACGGAAAACTCTATCTATCTTGTATCTGCAGATATTCCAAACAGAAGAATTACATAGAGTAAATAATGAACACTGTAAATAATATAAAATGTATTGAGGGTTATATTATTATACTACACTAATGGGGATATTTCAAAGTAAATGTTCTTCACCGGAAAATAGTAAGGATGCAAACTCTCCCATGCCTTCTCCTGCAAAAAATCCCATATCTAACGAAAGTAGTGATCTTATATTTTCTAGATATGCAAATGAGGATAAATCACTACCAACACAAACATCTAATCTTGATATTGAAAGTGATGTGATAGTGCAGCATGACCATAAAGATGAAAATCAACCAGCAGTTTTCGATTATGATTCAATAAAAGAATCTTTGAATCACGACGGATACGTTATTATAGAAAATGTCTTTACAGACACAGAAATAGAAGAATACAAATGCGAGTTTATGAAATGGTATAACAATGAGTTTATAAAATCGTTCCATGAAAACATTGACGGAAATGGTATATTTAAATACTTTGAAGTATCCCACCAAAGATTTTCGTGGTTAGCCAGAACAAACCCAAAGGTGATCGAAATATTCAAAAATCTATGGGACACCGACGAAATTGTAACATCCTTTGATGGGTGTTGTTATTTTAATGATACATGGGACTCTAGCAAACATCCAGCCTACTGGACTCACACTGATCAGTCGTCTCAGAAAAAGGGAAGACATTGTCTTCAGTCATTCGCAAGTTTTACAGACAACACAGAAAGAACACTTGTTGTTTATGAGGGAAGCCATCTGTTACACGAAGAGTATTTTCAACTTACAGGTATAAAAACTGATGTTGATTGGTGCGTGTTTGACGAAAACTACATAAAGGGTCTTGAACAATTCAAAAAAATACTAACTGTGAAAAAGGGGTCTCTTGTCGTATGGGATTCTAGAACGTTTCATCAAAACACCGCTGGACCCCCTGATAGTAATGAGGAAAGACTCGTCCAATATCTCTGTTATCTCCCAAAAAATCATGAGAAAAACAATGAAGAGCAACAAGCATTAAGACGTCATTGTTATAATCAAAGAATCACTACTGCACATTGGCCTTATCCTATGAGACCTGTAAATAAACAGCCATTGTGGTTTAACCAAGCATACGGTTACGAGTTGTATATAGACTACGATAAACTACCAAAAGCAGATATTGAAGATTTAATCCCAACGATAGAATCTATTATTTAAAATAGAAAATAATTTAAATATTTATTATTTTATAATAAAAATGTCTTTAGAAAACAGTGTCGTTACCACGCCATCTACTGCCTCTGTTCGTAACACCTTTAATGTTGAAAATAACATTCAAGAAATTACATTCGAGAAAGATCCGAATTATGTGTCGACTGGAAAACCACCAAGCGATGCATGGAAAGACATGACAACTCCTGAAGGAATTATGGGATTTGCAAATGTCATGTCGAAAGTATCGGCAGTGGCCCCAGCAAAGAATGGGAAGGACGCCGTTGAAACGCAAGGACAGTTGCAAGCCATTGATCTCTTTTCTTCCATGCAAAACGCTGAGCCATTATTTGAAACTAAAGATGTAAATCTTGAAGAGACAAATGAAACAAATGA
>CEQL01052072.1_pt1 | contig 18040 bp, 15 predicted proteins | sample 356281 | NCBI WGS metagenome assembly CEQL01 (sample SAMEA2621203, study PRJEB7988) | marine metagenome | biome: marine biome (ENVO:00000447); feature: surface water layer (ENVO:00002042); material: "saline water (ENVO:00002010), including plankton (ENVO:xxxxxxxx)" | depth 5 m
ATAATTTGTTAAAGCATCTAACCAAACATAAATAACATGTTTTTTATTTTGAGGAACTGGTATACCCCAAGAAAGTGACGTTCTGCTTATAGATAAATCTTGTAAACCCTTCTCAACAAATTTAATTACTTCATTTCTTCTTGATAAAGGTAAAATGAATTTTTCATTTTTTTTATAATAGTCAAGAAGCTTGTCGCTCCATGCTGATAATTTAAAAAAGTATGACTCTTCTTCAACCCATTCAACTATAGAGCCTGATAATTTTGATATTTTTTTACCATTTACCTCTTCTATCTCATCTTTTTCATAAAAAGCTTCATCAGATACAGAATACCAACCATTATATTTACCTAGGTAGATATCTCCAGAATCTGTAAGTTTGTTCCATATTTCCACTACTGATTTAAAATGTCTTTCCTCTGTTGTTCTAATAAAATCATTGTTAGTTAAACTTAATTTTTTGGTTAATGACTTAAAAGTCTCAGAAATTTCATCACAAAAAATTTTAGGATCTTTATTTTGTTTTTTTGCCTCTTTTTGAATTTTCTGACCATGTTCATCTGTTCCAGTTAAAAAATAAACATTGTATCCTTCTAATCTTTTAAATCTTGCGAAAATATCTGCAACTATGCTTGAATAAGCATGACCCATATGTGGTTTACCTGATGGGTAGTATATTGGAGTTGTGATATAAAAATTTTTATTCATAGTTTAGTTTATTTGATAATTTATTAATTAATATATTTTGATTTATATTATATAATAGAAAATTATTTAAATTGTCATAAAAATACTGTTTAATTTCGTAAATTTTATCATTGTTTAAATTATTGTTTTCTCTTAAATTTTTAAAATAAAAATCTGTGATAAAAAAAGCTAAGTTGAAATAAATTATATCTTTACTCTTTTTATAAAGATTCAATAATAAACTTAAATTACCAATCAAATTATTATTAATAGAAATATCAAGTTCTTTGAATATATAATTAAACTTTAAGAAATTTCCTGGAGATAATTGACTTGCATTTGGATCTAAAATTATATCTAATTTATGTTTATTTACTAAATCTTTAATTATGTTAATACGATTAGTTTCACTCAAAATAATCTTTAACTCGAGAGATCTAGATTTAATAGTTTCTAATAAAGGTTTTGATTTATTGTAAATAAGAATAAAATAATTGTTTTTACTAGGTTCTTCTATTATTCTGAGAAGACCATTGAGACTATTAGTGTTAAATAGCTCAATGTCATCTAAAATAATAAATCTCTCAAAATTTAAAATTGTTGTTTTAAATATTTTTGTTTTGAGTTCTCTAATATCATCGATTGATACAGCTTTAGAAGCACATCCATTAATATGTATTACATTTGGAAAACTATTTTCTTTAAATTTTTTGTTTAAACTGGATGAATCTAATAATGTCAATTTTTTTTTATCATAATTTTGTTTATCAAATATTGAATAAAGAAAATGATTTATTAAGGTTGATTTTCCAGAACCTTTATTACCAGTTAATAATAATACTTTTGGAAATTTATTTTGGTAATATAAATTAGAAAGAAATTTAAATTTTTTTTCTAATCCAAACAGATTTATAGAATTCATGCAGTCAAAGAAGACAGGGTAATTCATTAGATATTTAAATATTTTTTTACGATATCAAAAATTTTGTTTTCTAGTTTATTATCATTAGCTGAGGAATCTAAAATGTAATAATTTTTTTTATTTTTTGCTATATTTAAAAATGATTTTTGAGCTTTATCATAAAAAAATTGTGAGAAATTATCGTACCTATTTTTAGTTTTTCTTTTTTTTAATCTTTTTTTTGATATCAAAGAAGAAACTTTTAAAATAAAAACTAAATTTGGTTTTATTCCATCCAAAATTTTTTTATGTATTTGATTAATAAATTTTAAATCTACTTTTTTTCCATAAACCTGATAAGCTAAAGTTGAGTCTATAAACCTATCACAAATAACAACTTGTTTTTTTAAAAGTGCAGGTTTAATCTTATTTTTAATATGCTCATTTCTTGCAGCTAGGTAGAGTAACGTATCAGTGTATTTATCAAATTTTTCTTTTTTTTTTTTTATAAAATAATCTTTTAAAATTAAATTTCTAATTAATTCTGAGCTTTTTGTGCCGCCAGGTTCTCTAGTTAAAATTGATTTAATCCTTTTTTTTTTTAATTTTTGAAACAGCTTTTTGCTTTGAAAAGATTTACCACAACCTTCTACTCCCTCAAAAACTATAAAAAATGGTTTTTTTTTATACATCTCCCCATATCAAATAATTTAGAGAGGTTAATAAACTTTTAAAAAAATTTACTTTTTTAATATCTTCAGAAGCGTAAAGAGGTAATTTTTTGATAACTTCATCTCTCTTTGAAACAATAATATCTGCAACTTTTGTTCCAGCATCAATAGGTGCTGATAGAGGCCCTTTATATTCTAATGATACTGATAAATGTCTATTATCTTTTTTATTTAATGTTACGTAATAATCTTCTTTAGTTGTAGCTTTTATTTTGTTTTTTCTACCGAGCCATGTATCAAGCTCAAAAAAAGTTTCTCCTTTCCTTGAGATTTCAAAAGTATTTGTATTTCTATATCCCCAATTAAGCAGTTTTAAGGACTGAGAACTTCTAGCATTTTTCGTTTCAAATCCTGATACTACTGCTATTATTCTTCTATCTTTTTTTTTCATTGTACTGGCTAAAGAGTATTTTTCTACAGCTAGATAACCTGTTTTTACTCCATCTACCCCAACGTTCTTATATAATAATGGATTTCGGTTACCTTGCTTAATTGGCTCTCCACCTGTTCTATCCCACGTAAAAGTTTTTTCAGCAAATAATTCATAGAAGATAGGATAATTTTTGATTAAGTATTTAGACATTAGAGCGATATCTCTCACTGTTGAAACATTATCAGGATCGTTAATACCAGATGAATTTGTAAAGTTAGTAGAAGTCATTCCAATTTCTCCAGCTTTTTCATTCATCATATCAGCGAAATTTTCCTCGGAACCAGCGATACCTTCAGCTAGAGCTACGCATGCATCATTACCTGATGCAATAATTATTCCTTTAAGAAGATTTTCAACAGACACTTGATCATTAATCATGATAAACATAGAAGAATAACCAGCTTGAGACAATCTCCATGCATTTTCAGATACTGTAAATTTATCATCTAGAGAAAGTTGATTTTTTTTTAGAAGATCAAATGCAACAATTGAAGTCATGATCTTAGTCATAGATGCCGGATATATTTGTGCATCAGGATCTAGTTCGAATAATATATCATCTGAATGATAATCTACAAGAATTCCAGTTCTAGCTTTTAGATTTGGATTAGCAGATAGGTTTAAACACAAACTTAAAAAAAGTGTTATTATTATAAAAAATTTATTCATTGATAAAAATGTCTAATTCTTCGAATCCAAAACTTTTTAGCTTAATGTAGTCATTTTTAAGCAAATTAATAGAGATATATGGACCCGAAATAACCTGGGTTTCTTTATTATTTATTTTTTTAATTTTTAATTTTTTTACATCAAAATCACTTACTTCTTTTATGATTCTTTCTTTTAAAAATTTTGCAGTATCTGTTGTGTAAAAAGTTGCAATATGAATAAATATTTTATTTGAATTTGAAATTCTATTTATTTTTTTAACTTTATTTTTTGAGATATTAGAAATTTGAACGTTAGCTACAGGGGCTTTTGAGGGTATTTTTTTTTCTTCATTAAAAATTTTAGCTTTTTCAGCTACAAAAGATTTGTTTTTTTTAACTTCTATGATTTCAAGAATAGGTAATTTTGTATCTAAACCGAGTTTATCTGCTACAGGCTTCGTTATTAGTATTTTATAAAATTCAGGGTATTTAATCCTTTTTGTATTTTTTAAAATTATACTTTCTTTATTTTTTGGATTTATAATATTTATTAGTGTTCCAGTTCTTAGATTCTGCTGAGATATTTCCATAATTTCATTATTCATTTTTCCTTTAATTATCTTTTTATTAACATCATTATCATTATAGATGTAAGCAAAACCCTTTGCAGTATATGTTTTTTTTTGATTTAAAGTAGATGATTGTGGTGAACAAGATAAAATAAAAAATAAAAATAAAATTAGCTTATATTTCATTTTCAAAACTTTCTTTTAAAGTACAAACAGCAAGCGCAAATCTTAAAGATCTATTCCAATTTAAAATTTTTTCATAATTTTCAAAAACTATGTAGGCTGGAGATAAAGTTTGTGCACCAGGAATAATATCTTTATCAGGTATAATAATTGCAGCTTTTAAGTTTTCTTGAATATTTAAACTTTCATAATTCAGTATATATTTTTTTAAAAAATTTACTTTTTTCTTATTTTTAATATTTCTTGCTGATGAGTTGAGGTATTTTTTAGGCACGTTATCTTTAAGTTTAACTTTATAAAAACAAGGCTGATTTTTTTTCCACCCGATTGTTTTTAAATAATTTGCAGCTGAAGCAAACGAATCTTCTATATTTTTAAGTTCTATTATTTTGTTTTTATTATAATCAATTGCATAATTTCTAATAGTTCTTGGCATAAATTGGAAATTACCAAATGCGCCAGCCCAGGAACCATATAAAATATTTTTATCTATTATTTCTTTATCAACTAGTTTCAGAAGAATTAAAAGTTCTTCAGTAAAAAATTCACTTCTTCTTTTATCAAAACTCAAGGTTGCTAAAGAAGAAATGATATCCATTTTTCCCAGGTATTTTCCAAAATTTGTTTCGATACCCATTAAAGCTAACAATAATTCTTTCTCTACTTGAAAATCTTTTTCAATATTCTCGATAGTTTTTTTCTCTTTTTTAAATAATTTTATTCCTTCTCTAACTTTACGATTAGATGACCTCTTTTTAATATATGTAAAAGTATCTTCATAAAATTCTGGTTGAAATCTATCGTATTCTATAACTTTAGGTAGAAATTGTGCATCTGACATTATATCGATTACAATTTTTTCTGATATACCAGAATTAATTGCTTTAATTTTAAATTCCTTTACCCATTGATCAAAATTTTCACTAGCTAAAATTTTAGTTAAAAGTAAAAAATATAAAAAAATTGAATTAAAAATAAATTTAAACATTTTATTAATTATCATAATTATTAGTTATTAACTAGTTTAACAAATTTTACTTATTTATTGTTATTTATTCACTTTGATAGTAAGAGTATTCCTAAACTTGTTTCTGGGAGAGGTGGCTGAGCGGTTGAAAGCACTGGTCTTGAAAACCAGCAACGGGGCAACTCGTTCGTGGGTTCGAATCCCACCCTCTCCGCCATTAAGGTTTATAGTTTTTAAAAATTTTTGATACTTTATTTTTATTAATATCTTTTTTAATAATATCGTAATGATAAAAGTTTAATATGATTTCATCTTCAAAATTTAAAAATTTGTCTAATTCTAGTAAGTAATCTTCATCGAACGTGTTGATATATTTATTAACAAAAGTACTCAATAAAATATCCATTTCTTTTGTGCCTCTATAGCCTGCTCGATAAATTAATTTTTTTTTAAATATTTCTAATTCATTGTTCATAAAATTATATTATACATTATTTATCTATTTTAATGAAAAAAGATTATTTATTTGGTGAAATTAAAAATTTAAAGGGTGTAGGTGCTCAATTGGCCGGATATTTAAAAAAAAAGAGAATTGAAAAGATTAAAGATATTATTTTAGATTTACCATATTCAGAAACGGATAGATCAAAAATAACTAAAATTAATGAACTAGAGGTTGGAAAAATACAATCTATAAAAGTTTTAGTAAAAAAACTAAATTTTCCAAGAATAAGAAATCTACCAAATAAGATTATTTGTGAGGACGAAACGGGTAAAATAGATATAGTATACTTTAACAGTCGAGAAGGATATTTGCGAAAAATATTCCCGATAAACGAATGGTTAATAATTAGTGGTAAAATAAATTTCTTTAACAAAAAATATCAGATAACAAACCCAGATTACGTAACAATATTAGAAAATAAGGAATACGTTTTAAAAAATATTCCTAAATATAATCTAACTAAAGGAATAAATGAAAAAAAATATAGATCAATAGTAGATCAGGTAATAAATAAATTACCTGAAATAACTGATTGGTTAGATAATGATTTTATAAGTAAAAATAAATTGTTAAACTGGAATGAAACAATTAAAAAACTTCATAATTCGAAAGACTCAAAAAATGATAATTCAAAGAGTTATAGAAGACTAGTTTTTGATGAACTTTGCGCAAATTTTTTAAGTTTGTCAGAAAATAGAAAAAGAATTAAAAAAACTAAAATACCAAAAAAATTTTCTTATAAGAATTCTAAATTAATAATAAAAAGCCTACCCTTTACTTTAACAAATAGTCAAAAAAAAGTACTTGATGAAATTAATAATGATTTACAAAGCGATCGAAGAATGTTCAGAATAATACAAGGAGATGTAGGATCAGGAAAAACTATTGTCTCATTACTATCATTGATTAATGTTATCGAAAGTGGTTATCAATGTGCCTTAATGAGCCCTACTGAAATTTTAGCTAAGCAACATTTTGAATTAACAAAAAAAATCTTTTTCAATATGAATATACATGTTGAATTTTTATCCGGTAAAACTGACTATAAAAAAAAGAAAATGATTTTAGAAAATCTAAAAATTGGCAAAATTCACTTAATAATTGGAACTCATGCTTTATTTCAAAAAAAAATAAATTTTAAAAAACTTGGATTAGTTGTAATAGACGAACAACATAAATTCGGAGTTAAGCAAAGAAGTGATCTAGCTAAAAAAGGCGGAAATAATTGTGACGTGCTTCTAATGTCTGCCACCCCAATCCCAAGGACTATGATGATGTCGCTTTACGGGGATATGGATATTTCTAAAATAACCGAAAAACCATCTCACAGAAGTAAAATTATTACTTTAAGTAAACCCGAAAGAAAAATTAATGAGCTTTGGCCTTATATTAAGAAACAAGTTGAGAAAAACAATCAAATATTTTGGGTCTGCCCGTTAATTAAAGAGTCTGCTTTTTTAGATTATTCATCCGCAAAAAATAAATTTGAGCAAATAAATAAAAAATTTCCAAAGCAAGTTGGTTTAATACACGGTGGGCTTGAAAAAGACGAAAAAGAAAAAATTTTGAAAAAATTTTTAAATAAAAATATATCTATATTGGTCTCCACAACTGTCATTGAAGTTGGTATTGATTTTCCAAATGCAAATTTAATAATTATTGAAAATGCAAATAAATTTGGACTTGCTCAATTACACCAATTAAGAGGTAGAGTAGGAAGAGGTAATATGCAAGGGACATGTGTCTTATTATTTAAAGACAATTTAAGTAAAAATGCAGTCAAAAGAATAAAAATTCTTAAAAGCAGTGACGATGGTTTTTATATTGCGGAAGAAGATTTAAAATTAAGAGGTTTTGGAGATCTAATTGGATATCAGCAAAGTGGATTAAAAAGTTTCAGATTTGCTGATCCTGTAAATCATGAAGAGTTATTTATTTTAGCTGAGAAATATGTGCAAAATATATATAAAAATGTTAATGAAAAAAAATATTCATTTCTTTTAAAACTTTTTGATAGTGCAGAAATAATTAATTCTGAGAATGAAGAGATTTAATCTATATTTGTTGTTCCTGCTGAAACAATAAATTTTGAAGCTTGTTCAAAAGACACATTTAAATAAATTAAATCTTTTTTTGGAACCATTAAAAGAAATCCACTAGTTGGATTTGGCGTTGTAGGAACAAAAACATTTACAATATCCTCATTAATCTTATTTTTAATTAAACCATCATTTTCCTTTGTGGCAAAACCGACAGCCCACACACCTTTTCGTGGATATTCTAATAATACAACACTTTTTTGTTTATTATCTGTTTTGGTAAAACTTTCAGTCATTTGCCCTATTGCAGAATAAATAGTCCTCAGAATAGGTATCTTTTTTAAAATATTGTTAAATAATTCAAAGAATTTTTTTCCTAAAAAGGAAAGTGATATCCAGCCAATAAAAGTAATAATTAATAATGCTATGATTATTTCAACTCCTGGGATATTAAACGGTAAATAATTATCAGGATTAATTGCTTTTGGAATTATTTTTTCTGATATTTTGATTAAAAAAAGTGTTAGGTACAAGGTGATACCAATAGGTATTAAAACAACCACGCCGGCAATAAAATTATTTCTTAGTTTGGCAAAAATTGATTTTTTAATACTTTTTTCTGACATTTTATGAATAACTTGAATATATAATAAAAACTATTATTAATATAAAAATTGCAATTAAAATTTTATTATTTAAAATCATGTATCTGAAATGTATAACATAAATAGACGAAAATTTCTTGAGTATTTTGGGTGTAGTTGTTGCTCATTGATATTGCCATCTTGCACTACGGTACCAATTACTGAAAGAAAACAACTTAGTTTAATTTCTGAAGCAAGAATTAATGCCCAAGCTGCACAAGCTTACGAAAAATTTAAAGATAAAAATAAATTAATTACGTCTGGTTCTCAAATTAAAGAAATAAAAGAAATTGGAAAAAGGATAGAAAATTCTGTAAGTGCTTTTTTTAAAAATCAAAACAAGGATGATCCAACTGAAAGTTTTGATTGGGAATATGTATTAGTTGATAACGATAAAAATATTAACGCATGGTGTATGCCTGGGGGAAAAATTGCTGTTTATACTGGAATACTTAAAATAACACAAAATACTGATGCACTTTCAATAGTTATGGGACACGAAATAGCACATGCTGTTGCCAGACATTCACTTGAAAGAGCTAGTCAAGCAATGACCATAAATGTAGGAACTCAAGTCGCTGATATCTTTCTTGGAGGAGTTATTAATAGAACAAGACAAACCGTCAGTAACAATACTGGTGGTTTAGATATTTTCAAATTAGGAATAACTAATCCATTTGGAAGAAAACAAGAGTCAGAAGCGGATTATTTAGGTTTAATTTTTTCCTCTTTATCTGGATATAAAATTAAAGAGTCAGTAAATTTTTGGAAAAGAATGGATGAAAATAAAAAAGGAAAAAAAACACCTGAATTTTTAAGCACTCATCCAAGTAGTAAAAGAAGAGTTAAAAATTTAAGTAGTTGGATTAATGAGGTCATAGTTAAATACCCGCCAATAAAAGTATGATTATTGGTGAGCCCTGATGGACTCGAACCATCGACACCCTCCTTAAAAGGGAGGTGCTCTACCAACTGAGCTAAGGGCCCTAAAAGAATAATTTCTTTTATATACTAATCAATTAAATTTCAAATAATTAATCAAACAAATTTATATATTTTTTATAAAAAGATTGAAATGTGCCATTCCTAATATTTGTTTGTATTTCGCGCATAAATTGTTGATAAAAATAAATATTATGCAATGAAATGAGCATTGAAGCCATCATTTCGTTGGATTTGATTAAATGATTTAAATAACTTTTGGAGTATTTATTTAATTCTCTAATCTCACAATTATTATCCAGTGGCGTTTTGTCTTTTTGGTATTTAGAGTTTTTTAGGTTTACTTTTCCTTTCCATGTAAAAGCCAAACCAGTTCTACCAGACCTAGTAGGCATTACACAATCAAACATATCAATACCCTCTTTAACTGCTCCTAAAATATCAGATGGTGTGCCTACACCCATAAGATATCTCGGTTTATTTTTTGGTAGGTAATTTGTTGTTTCATTTAAAATTTCAAACATTTCATTTTGTTTTTCACCCACAGCTAATCCACCCATTGCGTATCCATTAAAATCTATTTCTATTAGCTTCTCTATACTTTCTATTCTTAGATCTTTATTAAGGCCTCCTTGGGCTATACCAAACAAAGCTTTGGATTTATCATTACCAAATTCAGTTTTACTTCTTTTAGCCCAGTTTGTTGATACATTAATTGCTTTTGATAAAATCTTTTTATCAGAGGTAAGTTTAGGACATTCGTCTAAAACCATTATTATGTCTGAGTTAATTGACTTTTGAACTTGTATACTTTTTTCTGGACTTAGTATTATTTTTTTTCCATCTAAATGAGAGGTAAAAATAGCACCCATCTTTAAATCAATTTTATTAAATTTTGATAATGACATAATTTGATAACCTCCCGAGTCAGTTAGTATTGGTTTTTTCCAATTCATAAAATTATGGAGACCATTAAATTGTTCTAATATTTTTACTCCAGGTCTTAATAATAAATGATAAGTGTTACCTAAAATTATTTGAGTATTGGTTTTTAATATATCATCAATAAAAATACCTTTTATAGTACCTTGTGTTCCTACAGGCATAAAAGCTGGTGTGTCTATAACTCCTCTTGGTGTGTAAATTTTTCCTAATCTAGCCTTGTCGTCTTGAGTAATTAACTCAAAAGAAAATTCATTACTCATAAACGAAATATTATTTTGATCTAAGTGAAATTATTTTATCTGGATTTGGTACTGCTCCGGTATTTGGATCACCTCTCTTAATCTTGTCAACAAATTCCATTCCACTAACAACTTTTCCAAAGGCTGAATATTGACGATCTAAATGAGGAGCAGAATCAAAGCAAATAAAAAATTGGCTATTAGCACTATCTGGGTCGGCTGATCTTGCTGCTGAAAGTATACCTCGTGTGTGGGCTACGTCTGTAAACTCTGCTTTCACATTTGGCAAATCTGATCCACCAGTACCTGCTAAAGATAGATTAAAATCTGGACTGTTTACATTTCCAAATTTTACATCTCCTGTTTGGGCCATAAAACCGTCTATTACTCTGTGAAAAACTACACCATCATATTTACCGCTATCAGCTAATTCTTTAAACCTTTTAACATGATTAGGCGCTTTTTCAGGGTATAATTCAATTTTCACTTCACCATAAGTTAATTTTAAAATCATAAGATTATCTTGGGCAACTATACTTGTACTTACTAAACTAAAAAATAAAATAAATAAACAGAAAATTTTTTTCATTAAAAATTATTTTTAAGGACTTTGACGGTCGATTTAGTGACAAATTTGTCTATATTGCCACCTAAAGCAGCTATCTCTTTGACAAATTTAGATGAAATAATTTGATTTTCAACATCTGACATCAAAAACATAGTTTCAATATTTTGGTTCAATTTTTTGTTCATTCCAGCTAATTGAAACTCATATTCAAAATCTGAAACTGCCCTTAAGCCTCTGATAATAGTGCCCGCATTAAACTTTTTACATAAGTCAATCGTCAAATCAGCAAATGAGATGACCTTTATCTTATTTTTATTTAATCTTAAATCTTTAAATAATGAGTTATTAATTATATTTATTCTATCATCAATTGAAAAGTGATAGTTTTTATTAATATTGTCTGTAGTCGCAACAATCAGTCTATCGAATACATTTAATGATTTTTTTATAACATCTATATGTCCGTAAGTTAATGGATCAAAAGTCCCTGGATAAATAGCAATTTTCATATTTACTGTATATTATCCTCAATTTTAATTACAGAAACAACTTTTTCACTTCCAGACAATTTTTTAATTCTTACTCCTTGGGTATTACGACCGGCAACTCTTATTTCTTTAACAGCACAACGCATAATACTTCCTTTATCTGTAGATAAGATGATCTCGTCCGAGTCATTTACAACTAAAGACGAGGATATATTACCATTTCTCGGTGAATTTATAATTCCAATTATTCCTTTCCCTCCCCTGTTAGTTACTCTGTAATCTAAATAAGAGGATCTTTTGCCGTAGCCATTTTCTGTAACAGATAAAATAAATTTATTTACACCGCTTTTAATTTTTTTATCTTTTTTAATGATAGATTTATCAATATTTGTGTTATCTAATATGGATAAAGATATAACCTTGTCTTTTTCTTTTAATTGTATGCCTTTAATTCCTTTAGATGACCTTCCTTTAAACAGTCTTAGTTTTTTTGATTTGAATCTTATACATTTACCAAATTGAGTACTTAATAAAATATCCTGATCATCTCTACAAATTTTAACACCTATAATTCGATCATCTTCATCTAGTTTCATTGCAATTTTTCCACTATTATTAATATTTATAAAGTCCTCTAAAGTATTTTTTCTAACATTTCCTTTTGATGTGGCAAAAATAACCATTAAATTTTTCCATTCAGACTCATCCTCTGGCAATGGCATAATTGAACTTATAGAATGATGGCTCTTGAGGGGAAGTATGTTGAAAATTGATTTACCTTTTGATGCTGCAGTACCCTCAGGTATTTTGTGAGCTTTTATTTTATAAACCAATCCCTGTGTAGAGAAAAATAGTACTGGTGTGTGTGTATTTGCAGTAAATATTTGAACAACAAAGTCTTCTTCTCTTGTTGATATACCAGTTTTTCCTTTCCCTCCTCTTTTTTGAGTCTTAAGAGAACTTAAAGGACTTCTTTTTATATAACCTTGATTTGTAATACTTATTACAACAGACTCTTTTTGAATTGTTTCTTCAATATTATAATTTAGAACAGCATCAATTATTTTAGTTTTTCGTGGTGAAGAAAATTTATCTTTAATATTTTCTAACTCTTTTATAATTAGCTTATAGAGTTCTTTTTTCGAGTTAATAATTTTTATAAATTGAATTATAAGTTCAGCAAGTTTATTAATCTCACTTTCAATTTCGCTTATTCCATAAGCAGTAAGTTTTTGCAATTTTAGTTCTAAAATTGCATCAACTTGTTCTTTTGACAAAGAATAGCTTGAAATATTTTTTTTCTTCTCAATTAACGAAATCATTTTTATGCTCTTTTTAACTTTCCATTTTTTTGATAATAAGTTTTTTTTTGCTAACTCTGTGTTTTTTGAGTTTTTAATAATTTTAATTACATCATCAATGTTTTCCACTGCGGTTGCTAATCCTATTAAAATATGTGCTCGTTCTTCTGCTTTTTTTAAATCAAACTTAACTCTTTTTAATACAGTAAGCTCTCGAAATTTTAAAAATTCAGAAATAAATTCTTTTAAATTTAAGATTTTAGGTTTGTTATTTACTATGGCTAATGTGTTAAAACCGAATGAACTTTCAATATTTGTTAATTTGTATAATTGTCTTCTAATTGTTTCAGGTTCTACAGCTTTTCTCAATTCTATTACTACTCTTATACCTTCTCTGTTAGACTCGTCTCTAATATCCCTAATACCCTCAATTTTTTTATCTCTAACTAATTGTGCGATTTTTTCTATCAAGGCAGATTTATTTACTTGATAAGGGATTGATTTAATAATTAGTTTTTCCCTGCCACCTTTTTTTTCCTCTAAATCAATCTCACCTCTAATTTTAAATGAGCCCCTGCCCTTATTATAACCTTGTTTAATAATATCCTTACCTATAATTATACCACCTGTTGGAAAATCAGGCCCAGGGACATGTTTCATTAATTGGGAAATAGTTATTTCTTTATTATTTATATATGCGATTGTACCATTTATAATTTCTCCTAAATTATGTGGAGGTATACTCGTAGCCATACCTACAGCAATTCCTCCTGCTCCATTAACTAAAATATTTGGGTATTGAGAGGGTAAAACTTCAGGTTCTTTTTCAGTTTCATCATAATTACTTCGATAATTAATTGTATCTTTTTCTAGATCTTCAGTTAAGAATTGAGCAATTCTTCCAAGTTTTGTCTCAGTATACCTCATTGCTGCTGGTGGATCGCCATCTATCGATCCAAAGTTTCCTTGACCGGAAATTAAAGGAACACTCATTGAAAAATCTTGAACCAATCTTACCAAGGCATCATAAACTGATTGGTCTCCATGGGGATGATATTTACCAATTACATCTCCTACTATTCTTGCTGATTTTCTAAAAGGCTTTGACCAATCATATCCACCTTTATACATTGCATATATTATTCTTCTATGAACTGGTTTAAGTCCATCTCTTACATCTGGGAGAGCTCTACTAACTATCACGCTCATCGCATAAGATAGATACGAGGAACTCATCTCATCTTGAACAAAAATAGGTTTAAATAATTTATTTTTCTCTACGGTATTTTTTTCCATGAAATTTTAAAAGGGAATTTCATCATCTAAATCTGAACTATCCTGATTTAGATTTTCGTTTGGTAAAGAGCTCTTATTTTCTGAAACTAAATTAGAATTATTACTATTTCCTCTACTATCTAACATTGTTAGGCTTGAATTATATCCTTGAAGAACTATTTCAGTAGAGTATTTATCTTGGCCTGTAGACTCATCTTTCCATTTTCGAGTGCTTAATTGACCTTCAACATAAACGTTCGCACCTTTTTTTACATACTGCTGAACTACGTTTACCAATCCCTCGTTGAAAATTACTACTCTATGCCACTCCGTTTTTTCTTTTCTCTCTCCACTAGATTTATCTTTCCAGTTCTGACTAGTTGCAATACTAAGCCTGGCTACACTTTTACCATTTACCATTTGCTTTATTTCTGGATCTGCGCCTAAACGACCTATTAATTGTACTTTATTTAAACTACCAGCCATAATATTTTGAATAAACTTTTGAATATTTATTTATTAAAGTAGTTATTTATATCATAATAAAACAATAATTATAAGGTGTATATTATTTTAAAGAAAAAAAATGTTGAAAAAAATCGTTGTAAAAGGCGCTAAAGAACACAACTTAAAAAATATTTCTCTTGAAATACCTAAAGAGAAATTAGTTGTTATAACAGGGCTTTCAGGTTCTGGAAAATCGTCTTTGGCATTTGATACTATATATGCTGAAGGACAAAGAAGATATGTTGAAAGTCTATCATCATATGCAAGACAATTTTTAGATAAAATGAAAAAACCTAAAGTGGATTTAATCGAGGGTTTAAGTCCTGCAATATCAATTGAACAAAAAAATACCTCAAAGAATCCAAGATCAACAGTAGCAACTGTAACAGAAATATACGATTATATGAGAGTTTTATTTGCTCGTGTTGGTACACCTTACTCACCATTCACTGGAAAACCAATAGTTTCTCAGCCAATAAGTGAAATGGTTGATAAAATAAAAAATTTACCTAAAAATTCTACGATTTATTTATTAGCTCCGATAGTTAGAGGTAGAAAAGGAGAGTATAAAAAAGAAATCTTAAATTATAAAAAAAGAGGCTTCACTAAAATTAAAGTTGATGGAAAATATCTCAATATCGATGAATTTCCAAATTTGAATAAAAAAATAAAACACGAAATTTCAATTATTGTTGATAGAGTTATTCTAAACTCTAATTTAGGTAATAGATTAGCTGATAGTGTTGAGACAGCAGTCAATCTTTCAAATGGTTTATTAGTCGTAGAGTATGAAAATGAAACTTTACCTAAAAAGTTTAGAAAACGAGAAACCATAACCTTTTCCTCAAAATTTTCTTGCCCTGAAAGTGGTTTTACTATTGAAGAAATTGAACCAAGATTATTTTCTTTCAATTCACCTTATGGTGCATGTGAAGAATGTGAAGGAATTGGACATAATTTAAATGTAGATCCGAACTTAGTGGTCCCAGATCCTAAAAAAACTTTACAGGATGGAGCTATAGAACCGTGGGCTAAATCAACATCTTTATATTATGCCCAAACATTGGCTTCGATAGCCAAACACTACAAAGTTTCAATGACAGATCAATGGAAAAAAATTCCAAAAAAAATTCAAGATGTAATTTTATTTGGATCCGATGAGGAAGAAATAAAATTTTCTTATGACGACGGTTATGAAGCTTATACAACAAAAAAGACTTTTGAAGGTGTAGTTAACAATCTTGAGAGGCGCTATTTAGAAACAGATAGTGAATGGAAAAGAGAGGAAATTTCTCAATATCAAAGCGAGACTAAATGTGAAAAATGTAAAGGAATGAGGCTTAAAGATGAAGCTCTATGTGTGAAAATAAATTCGTTAAATATAAGCGAAGTAACAGAAAAATCAATTGATGATGGGCAAAAATGGTTTGAAAATTTACAGAGTGTTTTATCAGAGCGTGAAAATAAAATTGCACAACATATCTTAAAAGAAATAAATGAGAGATTAAATTTCTTATTAAATGTTGGTTTGAATTACTTAACTCTTTCAAGAGAGTCTGGAACTTTATCAGGAGGTGAAGCACAAAGAATTAGATTAGCATCTCAAATCGGATCAGGTCTAACTGGTGTTTTATATGTATTAGATGAACCTTCAATAGGATTACACCAAAGAGATAATAAAAAATTAATAAAAGCTCTAAAAAAATTAAGAGACTTAGGTAATACTGTAATTGTAGTAGAGCATGATATAGAAACAATGGAAAATTCAGATCATATTATTGATATTGGACCAGAAGCCGGATTAAATGGAGGTCAGATAGTAGCTGACGGAACAGTGAAAGATATAATATCTAATTCAAAAAGTATAACGGGAGACTATCTTTCAGGAAAAAAATTTATAGCAATTCCAAAAAAAAGGAGACTAGCAAAAAACGGAAGGTTTATTGAGATTAGTGGCGCTAGTGGGAATAATTTAAAAAAAGTTAATTTAAAAATTCCTGTAGGAACATTTACTTGTGTTACAGGTGTATCCGGCAGTGGTAAATCAACTTTGATTCTTCATACTCTGTATAATGCTTTTAATTTAATTCTAAATAAAAATAAAAGTCGTAAAGTTCCAAAAGCTTTCACGGGCTTTAAAGGAACTGAACTTATTGATAAAATTATAGATATTGATCAATCTCCAATAGGTAGAACACCAAGATCAAATCCAGCAACTTATACAGGTGCATTTGGACCTATAAGAGAGTGGTTTGCAGGCTTACCAGAGTCTAAAGCAAGAGGATATAAAGTAGGAAGATACTCATTTAATGTTAAGGGTGGAAGATGTGAAACCTGTGAAGGAGATGGAGTTATCACATATGAAATGCATTTTTTACCTGATGTTTTTATTCCTTGCGATACATGTAAAGGTGCAAGATACAATAGAGAGACATTAGAAATAAGGTTTAAAAATAAAAATATTGCTGATATTCTTGATATGACTGTTGATGAAGGATGTGAATTTTTTGAGAATATACAAAGTATAAGATCAAAATTAATTACTTTAAAACATGTAGGTCTTGGCTATATGAAAATAGGTCAACAAGCTACTACTTTATCTGGTGGTGAAGCTCAGAGAATTAAACTTGCGAAAGAATTATCTAAAAGACCTACAGGTAGAACCTTGTATATATTAGATGAGCCTACAACAGGTTTACATTCTCATGATATAAAAAAATTATTAGAAATTCTTCAGGCTTTTGCAAACACTGGAAATACGGTAGTTGTAATCGAACATAATTTAGATGTGATAAAAACGGCTGACCATATTATTGATATGGGTCCTGAGGGTGGTATAAATGGTGGAAAAATTATTGCTGAGGGAACTCCTGAAAAAGTTTCAAGAGTAAAAGAGAGCTATACGGGTAAATTTATAAGAGAAATTATGGGCGAAAATCCAATGAAAAAAACTGCTTGATGTTCAAAATTATGTTATAAAAGAATCGATCATGACTAATATTTTACAATCTTTATCTAAAACAATTCATCTTTCTTTAGGCATAGCTATTTTATTTTTTTTAGGATTACATTTCTTTGGTGATGGATTTGCTTTTGATAGGATTTTTTGGAGTTGGTTGTTTAGATTTATTCACGTTGTGGTTGCTATAATGTGGATAGGTTTATTATGGTATTTTAATTTTGTTCAAATTCCTAATATGCCCAAAATTCCTGATGAGCAAAAACCAGCTATTGGGAAAGTAATAGCTCCAACAGCACTTTTTTACTTTAGATGGGCAGCAGCTGTAACGGTTATTTCTGGATTAATTTTAGCTTGGATAAATGGTTACGTACATAGTGCAATGATATTAGGTTTTGATGGATCTTTTGGAAAGAACACAGCAATAGGTATAGGGATGTGGCTAGGTTTAATAATGGCCTATAATGTTTGGTTTGTGATTTGGCCAAATCAAAAAAAAGCTTTAGG
>CEQL01149133.1_pt1 | contig 17776 bp, 14 predicted proteins | sample 356281 | NCBI WGS metagenome assembly CEQL01 (sample SAMEA2621203, study PRJEB7988) | marine metagenome | biome: marine biome (ENVO:00000447); feature: surface water layer (ENVO:00002042); material: "saline water (ENVO:00002010), including plankton (ENVO:xxxxxxxx)" | depth 5 m
ATTTGATCCGATACACTCAGGCCATATAAGTTATATAAAATCTGCTAGAAAGCATGGTGATTTTTTAATAATTGCATTAAATAGTGATGATTGGCTGAGAAATAAAAAAGGTAAAGAATTTATGCCTTTTGTAGAAAGAAAGGCAGTTCTTGAAAGCATTCAAGGAGTTGATAAGGTTATTGATTTTCAAGATGATGATTTTGGAAGCTGCATAAAAGCACTTGAAAAAATAAAATTAGAATATCCCGACGATCAAATAATTTTCTGTAATGGGGGTGATCGTGGTAAAGATAATATACCTGAAATGTCAGTCAAAGGAATTAGTTTTGAATTTAGCATTGGAGGAGATGATAAAAAAAATTCAAGTAGCTGGATTCTAAAAAACTGGAAATATGATAATGAAAAAAAGGTTTGGGGTGAATACTTTAACTTATATGAAGATCATCAGGTAAAAGTAAAAGAATTGATTGTTGAACCTAGAAAAGGAATGAGCTTGCAAAAGCACTTTAAAAGGAGCGAAATCTGGCTGGTATCAAAAGGAAAATGTTTGATCAATTATTCAAAAAAATCACCAGAGACAGTTGAAGAAATTTTATTAAACAAACATGACTCAATTCATATTGACTTAGGCGATTGGCATCAGATTACAAATCCTTTCGATGAGACATGTAAAATTATAGAAATACAATTTGGTGAGCAAACAATTGAAGATGATATAGAAAGGCATAGTTATTATGAAGAAAACTAATGATTTTAAAGTAGCAGATATCTCCTTAGCTGAATTTGGTAGGCAAGAAATTTTGCTTGCACAAGATGAAATGCCAGCACTTATGCAACTTAGAGAAAATTATAGAGAAGAGCAACCATTAGCTGGTGCAAAAATTATGGGTTGTATTCACATGACAATTCAAACAGCTGTTTTGATCGAAACATTAATAGATCTTGGTGCAGAAGTGAGATGGTCTTCATGCAATATTTTTTCTACACAAGATCATGCAGCAGCAGCAATTGCAGCAAAAGGTATTCCTGTATTTGCATGGAAAGGAGAGACAGAAGAGGAGTATGAATGGTGTCTTGAACAAACAATCAAGAAAGAGGGAAAACCTTGGAATGCTAATATGATTCTTGATGATGGAGGTGACTTAACAATAAAAGTACACAAAGAGTATCCAAAAATGCTTGATAAAATACATGGCATTTCAGAGGAGACAACAACAGGTGTAAAAAGGCTTAAAGAAATGCTTAAATCAGGCGAACTTAAAGTACCTGTAATAAATGTTAATGATTCAATAACAAAATCAAAAAATGATAATAAGTATGGTTGTAGACATGGACTTGATGATGCTATCAAGCGTGGTACAGATATGTTGTTATCTGGAAAAAAAGCACTTGTTATCGGTTATGGTGATGTTGGAAAAGGCTCAGTTGATTCACTAAAGCAACAGAAAATGATTGTAGATGTTTCTGAAGTTGATCCAATATGTGCAATGCAAGCTTGTTTTGATGGTTTTTCAGTTGTGTCGGCATACAAAGACGGAAAAATTTCTAATGATGGAACTAATTTAGATAAGCATTTATTAAAAAAATATGATCTTGTAGTTACAGCAACGGGAAATATTAATGTTTTAGACAAATATATGCTAGATTCCTTGAAATCTGGTTGTGTAGTATGCAATATTGGCCATTTTGATAATGAAATAGATATCCAATATCTTAAATCTTTTGATTGGTATGAAGTTAAACCTGGAGTACATAAAGTTATTAGGGGTGAGGAGAATTACCTAATACTTCTTGGAGAAGGCAGACTTGTAAATTTAGCCCTTGCTACCGGCCATCCAAGTAGAGTAATGGATGGCTCATTTTGTAATCAAGTATTAGCTCAAATTTTATTGTATAAGGAAAGTTTTGCCGATAAAACAGAAATAGATAAGGCACCATATGTAAAAGTTCTCCCAAAAACCCTTGATGAAGAAGTTGCACACCTTATGGTCAAAGGTTTTGGCGGGACAATTACAAAACTTTCCGAGGAACAGCAAAATTATATTTCTGTAGATAAAAATGGACCATTTAAAAGTGATTCATACTCTTATTAGTATAAAATATTTGGAATGGCTGAGTGGCAGAGTGGTTATGCAGCGGACTGCAACTCCGTGTACATCGGTTCGATTCCGTTCTCAGCCTCCATACATGTTAAATAACCACATAATTAAAAAACGTACTTTAAGTTATGAATAGTAATATTTTAAATTCAATACTTGAATCTAAAGTTCAGACATTGAATTTACTATTAGATGGTTACGATAATGATGAAATTCTTATTACAACAAGCCTTAATCAGGAGTCAGCATTATTGCTTTACTTTCTTCAAGAATCTAACAGAGATTTAAATGTAATATTTATAAACACAGGCTTAATTATAGGTAATGTTTATAAAAACATTGAAATTTTTGAAGATACATTTTCACACACCCTTGAAATAATTGATTCAACAAAATTAAAAACTGAGCTTGTTGGTGAAAGAGACTTTCTCTCTATACAAGAAGATGAAAGGTCAGTTATTTGCGAAAAATTAAAAAAAGAATCCCTTTCAAATGTAATTAGCGACAGAAACTATAAAATTTGGCTAACAGGCATCCGAAAAACTGAAACAAACGAAAGAAAAAAGATGAAATCTATTTCAATATCTGATGAATTAATAAAGATTAACCCTTTCTTTCATTTATCATCTAATGAAGTTTATTTTATCTTAAGAAGTTTAAATCTAAGAATGTTTAGCAAACTTGAAGATCTTTGCAAAAAAAATGAGAAGAATGAATGTGGCCTTCATTTATAATGTTTAGATGAAATTTTTAATAACTGGGGTTGCAGGTTTCATTGGTTTTCATCTTGCAAAGACCTTACTCATAGATGGACACCAAGTTGATGGAATTGATAGTTTAAATAATTATTATGATCAAAATTTAAAAAAGCAAAGATGTGAAATACTTTTAAAGAACAAACTTTCTTTTTTAAAAGTGGACATAAATGATCTTAAGACAATAAATAATGATTATGATTTTTTAATACATCTTGCAGCACAACCTGGCACAAGGTTACCTAAAGAAAAACATTATAAATACATCGAAAGCAATCTATTGGGGTTTTCAAAAATAAGCAAATTGGCTCTCGAGGCTAACATAAAAAATGTTATTTATGCTTCAAGTAGCTCTGTATATGGGAATGAAAATTCACCATTAACTGAAGCTACTAGTTTAGAACCACAATCTATTTATGGGCTTACAAAAAAACTAAATGAGGATTATGCTGAATTATTATCACTAAAAAATGATATAAGAATCTTGGGTTTAAGATTTTTTACTGTTTATGGTCCTTATGGAAGACCAGATATGGCTTATTATAAGTTTTCTAAGTTGTTAAAAAATAATGAACTTATACCTTTATTTAATAATGGTCGGACATTAAGAGATATGACTTATATCAAAGACATTATTGATGGTATTAAGTTAAGTATCGAATACATACAATCAAAAAAAGAAAATAGATATCACGATGTATTTAACTTGGGAAATAATAAACCAATTAGCACCTCTTTTTTGCTTAAAACAATATCAAAAAAAATGAATGTTAAGCCAAATATTGGTAGGGTTGATGATATTAAAGAAGCGCATACAACAAACGCCGATCTGTCAAAAGCAAGAAATGTCCTCGGCTATAATCCTGAAACTGATCTAAATGAAGGTCTGGATCATTTTTTAGAATGGTTGAATGAATATGAAAAATAAAGCAAAAATAGCAATAATTGGTCACGGATTTGTTGGGGGTGCAACTGACAAAGGTTTTAGTAAAGACACTGAAAAAATACTCATTGATCCAAAATATGGGACAAATATGAAAGATTTAAAAAAATTTCAACCTGATATATCTTTTGTATGTGTTCCAACACCAATGTCAAAAGAAGGAAATCAAAATGCAAATATTCTAAAAAAGGTTATTTCAGATTTATTGTTGCATACGCCAAAAACAATAATTGTTATAAAAAGTACTGTCCTGCCATCAGTTCTCAATGAAATATGTGAAAGTAACAAAAATATTATCTACAATCCTGAATTTCTCAGAGAGAAGCATGCGATAGAAGATTTTATAAATTCAGAAATGATTATTTTAGGAGGCAAAAAAGATCTTTGTGAAAGGGTTGCTCAAATGTATAAAAATAATTCACGCTGCAAAACTGATAAATATATATTTGTTGATGCAATTACAGCCTCTTTAATTAAATATGCAATTAATACTTATCTTGCAACAAAAGTAGTTTTTTTTAATGAATTATTTGATCTATTTACAAAATACGATACCTCTAATTCATGGGAGGATTTGATTTCATCTCTTGCAAATGATCCAAGGATAGGCAGCAGTCATATGAATGTCCCTGGACATGATGGAAGAAAAGGTTATGGAGGTGCATGTTTTCCAAAGGACACATATGCTTTATTTAAAGAAGCAGAGACTAAAAAGGTGACACTTGAAGTCCTCAAATCAGCTATAAATAAAAATAATAAAATAAGAAAAAAATATCCTGATCTAATTGTAAGGGAACATGATCAGGATACGTTCTTTGAAGATGTTTAAAATTTTATAAAGAAGCTCGATTTGTAATTTTTTTATTCTTAATATCTTTCTAAGATATAATTAGGCTTCCGCCCAGGTGGTGAAATTGGTAGACACAAGGGACTTAAAATCCCTCGAAGGAAACTTCGTGCCGGTTCAAGTCCGGCCCTGGGCACCAATTATAATGAAAGAGCAAAATATAAAAATCCTCCTCATAGACCGACATGAGACAAAATCTGACTCTGTTTTTAATGAGATAAAAGATTGCTTAAAAAAAAATAATTTTAAATATGAGAAAATATTTTATGCAAATAAAACTGATACTTTAAAAAAAATAATTAAGTTCAGAAAAGAAAAAACTTTAACAATCACTGTTGCTAACAGAATCCCAGAGAGATTCATTTTAATGCTATTAAAAACAAAGTTTAATTTTATGTTTCAGCATGGCCAACGAAGCACATTAAATTCAAAATTTACTATATCTAGAATTGCAAAAAGCTTAGATCAATTACCGTATATATTTGGTTTTTTTTTGAAGCAAAAAAAAATTGATTGCGCTTTTTTATTCAACAAAGAAACTGCAATTTTGTACGATGGAATTCATAGTGACACAAAGATTATTAAAATTACTAAAAAAGAACAGATTTCAGAAAAGCTTATATTCAACAAATCATCTAAAAATATTCTTTTTATAGATCAGCCAATAAAAGGCCAGGGAATAATCAATGATAACGATTATGAAAAAAAAATATCAATTTTAAATAATTATGGTAGCGCTATGGGCTGTAAAATTTTTTTTAAGAAGCATCCTAGAAGCACTTTTAAAAATCAGTTTAATTGGATTGAGCTGAACGAGCACATTGATTGTTTAATAGCTGTTGGATTTTCAAGTTCTTTGTTAATAAACTTATCAAACGATTTACCTGTTTTTAGTCTTCTAGATCAGCATCAAATGCCAAAACACCTGACAAAAAAAGTTAAATTTGAACTCCCAAGAGATCTTGAAAATATAGATTTTGAGAAGATAAGCATGGAAAATAAATATATTTGCTCTTGCTTGACTGACCAATTACAATTTATGGATGTTAAAAGAACATAACAGTAACTGGTTTAAATTAACAGAATCAAGCACTGTTGGAGAGTATGTTCATAACTGTTCACAACAACCAAAATTCAATCAAAAAGAGCTAGTTTGTATCGTTTTAGATAAAGATGAATCCCTTATCGGGATTGTGACTCTAGGTGATTTCGTAAAGAATATAGATGTATCTAAAGAATTCTTCAATTCATCGATTCTCTCAATTATGAATCCTTCTCCAGAATTCATAACTGAAAGCTCAAGCAGGCATGAAATTGAATCGATCTCTTCACGGCACAAATTCATACCAAAAGTAGATGATGAGGGAAAATTTTTGGGAATTTTTTCAAGCTATGATGGCTCAGATAAATTCACAATAACAAACAGTCTTGAAGCTAGTGACGAAAATATAGTATTCATTGGTGAGGTAGGAAATAACCATAATGGAAGCTTAAAAATTGGAAAAAAAATAATCGATGCTGTAGAAGTTTCTGGTGCACAAGTAGTCAAATTTCAGCACAGATCAATGACAAATCTATATGTAAATGAGGAAAGCAGCACACTTGGAGCTGAATATGTCAAAGATCTTGTCATTAAATATGGTCTTGAAATAAAAGATCTAGCAAAGCTATTTGAATATTCAAAAGATGCCGGGCTTACTGTGATGTGCACCCCTTGGGATGAAGTTGCTCTTAAAGAATTAGAAGAAACAAATTTAGTTGAAGCCTATAAGGTTGCCAGTGCTGACGCCACAAACCTCTCATTGATTTCAAAAATTATTAAAACTAGAAAACCAATTGTCATCTCAACTGGCATGACACATAACCATGAAATAGAAGAACTAATAAATTTTCTTCAAGAGCGGGAGGCAAATTATGCATTATTGCATTGTAACAGTGCATATCCTCCACCCTATGAAGATTTAAATCTTAGATATTTAGAAACACTTAAGCGCATATCTTTTGCACAAGTTGGTTATTCAGGACATGAAAGAGGACATCATTGTGTTCATGCAGCAATTTCACTGGGAGCAAGAATAATTGAAAAGCACATTACAATTGACAACAAAATGGAAGGCAGTGACCATAAAGTAAGTCTGCTACCTGAAGAATTTAAAACTATGGTTGAATCTTCTAACGAAGTCCTTGAATCTCTTGGCTCAAATGTTTTTAGAACAATGTCTCAAGGGGAAAAAATTAATAGAGTTGCACTTGGCAAATCAGCTTTTTCAACGAAAAAACTAAATAAGGGCGATATTCTGAAAATGACTGATGTAACCTTTCTATCACCTGGTGACGGATTACAACCTAATCAAGTAGGCAAGTATTTTGGAAAAAAAATCTATAATTCACTAGATAAAGGAAAAATGGTGCTTCCTTTTAATTTTGATCAGGATAGAGAATTCAATCAGTCATTTAGTTTTAAAAGAAAATGGGGTGTGCCTGTAAGACATAGAGATGTCAAAGAGTTTTCAAAAATTTTTAACAGTCCAATACTTGAAGTGCATTTTTCATACAATGATCTAAGCCTAGATCACAAAAAATATTTTGAAGATAAATTTGGAAAAGAACTAGTTTTTCATGCACCCGAATTATTTGAAAATGACTATATTATTGACCTTACATTTAGTAAAAATCAATCAAGTAAATCTTTTGAGTGCTTGCAAAGAACTATTGATGCTGCATTGGAAATTAAAAATTTACAAAACATTAATGATTCTGTGCCAATAATTTTAAATTGCGGCGGATTTTCAGAATTTAATTTTTTAAGCACGGATGATAGAAAACAAAAATCCGATAATTTAATTAACAATTTACTAGCATTTAAATCGGATGAGTACCATATTTTACCTCAGACTATGCCTCCATTTCCATGGCACTTTGGCGGTAAAAGATTCCATAATATTTTTACTGATTTTGAAAATATACAGTACATTACAAAAAATTCAGAAAATAGAATTTGTCTTGATTTAAGCCATACTGCAATGTTTTGTAATTATAAAGATATTGACTTATATGATTTTGTTGGATCTATTTCACAACTTGTAGAGCATATGCATATAAGTGATTGTAAAGGTGTTTCAGATGAGGGCCTGCAGATTGGTGAGGGATCAATCGATTTTGATAATGTAGCAAATAGATTAAATGATTTTGGAGACTCCTTCATTCTAGAAATTTGGCAAGGCCATGAAGATATGGGTAAGGGTTTTAGTACAGCATTTAAACGTCTTGAGAATAAACTATGATTTGCATAATTCCAGCTAGATCTGGTTCAACAAGATTGAAAAATAAAAATGTAACATTATTAGGTGATAAGCCTCTTCTTTTTCATACAATTGATGCATTCATTGACCATAAAGAGATAAGTGAAGTTATATTTACCACAGATTCACAAGATTATATTGATAAGGTTTCTAAGAATTATGGTGAATCAGTTGTTTGCTTACTAAGGCCTAAAGAATACGCATCCAATACAACTAAAGTAGTTGAAGAAATTAAACGAATTCTTGAGATGAGAGGAATGAATCTTCAGACAGATAAGTTTATTATGGGATTACCAACATCGCCGCTTAGAAGCAGAAAAATTGTTGAAAATGCTATAAATTTTCATTTGAAATATGAAAAACCAATCTTTTCAGCAACTGAGTACGATTTTCCTGTGCAATTTGCATTTGAAGCTAATGAAACAAACTGGAAACCGATATTTTCTGATTCACCAATGTTGACTGGGCAAACCAGAAGTCAAGATATCAAGAAACTATTTAGGCCAAATGGAGCAATATATATAAATAATGCAAAAAACTTTTTAAAATATGGGAATTTATATGCAGAATGTGCGCCATTTATTATGGATGCATATTCATCTGTAGACGTAGATAATGCATTAGATTTTAAGTTCGCAGAAATTTTATTAAACGAAAGAAATAATGTACAAAATAGTTAATTCGATACCAATTTTTTTTAAAGCAAATGGCGACATAAGTTACAAATGTTTGGAAAGATACATAACCCATCTCATTCAGTGTGATGCAGAATTCATATACTCAATGGCTTTCAATACCAGATATATGCAATTGACAAATGATGAAATTTTGGAGGTCCACAAATTTATTCTTAGTCTTTTGAAAAATAAAGATATTAAAATATATTTAGGCCATCCATATCTTGCTACAAAAAATGAATTAGATAATTATTTCAAAGAGCTCAGAGACCTTAGAGAGCAAATCTACGGAATTTCAATGCTATATCCTGAACGATTTTATGGAGATTATGAGATTATCGAAGAATTTTATGATTATCCAAAAAGATATGGCTTCAAAACGCTTATACATGAAATGAAATTTGTTTCAGGTTATAACGGAGAGTTAATTGAATGGCCTGAAGACCTTTTAATAAAGGTCTTAGAAAAAGAAAATACTATTGGAGTTAAAGAGGACAGCAAAAACGATGAAGTAACAAATGGACTCATAAACCATTTTGGCAATGATAAACATATTATTGTAGCTGGACATGGCAAAAAGAGGACATTAAAGCTTTGTAATGAAAACAAAAATTATTTTGAGTGGCTTAATGGAAGTAGCATTGTGAATCCCAAACTAGGTAAAGACTTTTGTAATGAGCTTAATAAAGAAGGCCCGGAATCAACTTATATTAAGAATTACATTGAAAATTTTGAAGTACCATTTTTTGAAATTGTTAAAAAAATGGGGTGGCACATGGCTCATAAATATATTTTAAGCAAATATGATTATTCTATTTATGAAAGATTCCCTCTGCCAACACCATCAATAAATGAATCAGCCCTCTCTGAACAAATTGACAAAATAATTAAGTTTTCTAATGAGCATTAAACTTTTTCCAACTAGTCAGCCTAGATGGAGATAAGTCTTAAGCGTATATTTTCCTCCTCGGTACCAAGAGGTATCGCAACTTTAATGCTAATAGCACTATCATATTTCATGTTAGCGGCGAATGAAGATCAAGAAAAGAATTACCAAGAAATATTATCTTACTTCTCAGCTTCAGAACTTTTGCTAACTGGTACGTTGCCTTATTTTATTTGGGCATTTAACAATAAGATTAATTATAAGCTTTTTATAATTACAGCTTCATTATTTGGATTAATAATTTCTTTCACAAATATTTTTTTTGCATTCTTGCCAATTGCATTATGTTTTAACTACATATCCTCATTCTTTAATCGCAATGAAAAGTATTTTATATCAACCTTTTTTATCCCTCTCGCAATGGTATTGTGCATATATTGCGCACTTTTTGTATCTCAATACCTATTATTACTTATAGGATTAATTGCAGTATTCTTTGTTTATTTTTTAACTGGTCACACCAATTCAAATATATTTGATTTACCCCAATATTTTAGATTCATTTCAAATACTGCAATTTCAAAAATTTATCAGTGGGGCGGAGTTTTATTTTTTGTAAATCAATCTATTGAGGTGGCAGCAACATTTTTATTTTTTTCAAGAGTCTCATCTCTAATGCACTTTATCCCAAATAATATTAATTTTATAAAGCTTAAAAATAGAGAAAATCTCACCATAACGGGATATTTAAAAGAAGCTTTGATCATTTCAATCATAATTCTTTCGCTATCGACTCTATTATTTCTGTCAGATGTACTAATTAATTTTTTCCCTAAAAATACACCTTGGTATATGTTTTTCTTATTCGTTTTTAATTCAATGCTTATGGGCGTTAATCAGCCATTGCAATCGAGTTTAGTTTTTGGAAAAAGCAATATTGCCTTTTTAAATTTAGCTATTGCGTTATGTTTATTCTTCTTGTTTTTTATATTAATGGATTTGACTATTTTAACAGTCTTTATTTCTATGTTCATAAGTTTGAATCTAATCATTTTGCTAATAAATTTCTTTTTCTTTCTGAGAAGAAAAAGTACTATGCTTTAAGCTGAGCTTAAAATAATCAAAGAATGAATACTTTTGAAAAAATAAAAAAATCAATTTCAGTTTTTTTAATTAGCTTCTTTGATGTACCTTTTTTTATTGGTTACAACCAGGTAATCTCCCCAATTTTTTTATTAGCAAGACCTGTACTCTTTATACTAACAATATTTTTTCTTACATTTTTTATATATTCATTCGATCTTGGCTTATATGACGTTTTAACTATAGGTGGAATGTTAGTTGCTGCGCTTTTTTCAAGATCAGTTGCACATTCTACTTTTCTAACAGATACAGTAATCAAGACGTCATTTAAAATTTTAATAATTCTGATGCTTATCAACTCATTTATTGAATTTGATATTATCAGAAATATTATTAATCTGAGAAGAGAAGAGACAACAGGTAGGGTAACGTTATTGTCTTCAGAGCCTAGCTTCTTAACTTACACTTTTTTTGCAATAGCTGTTTCAAACTTTGTTTTAACTAAAAGATTATTTGTTCTCATAGGTTCAGTTATTCTTGTTTATTACTTAACGATTTCTCAAACTGTTGTGCTTTATACTGGAATTTTTATAGTTTCTTATATTTTAATTTCATCTTTTTTAAAATTTTTTAAAAATAAAATTCTTCCGCCTTCAAGTGCTCTTATAGGATTATATTTTGTTATTATTTTTGTTTATTTATTCCTAACATCAAATCTTTATCAAGTGATTGCTTCATATGAGATTCAACAACAAGGCAGTTGGAGAGGCATTTCAAACTACTGGGCACTAAGCTACTCACAATTATTCAATTCAGATATTGATATAGGTAGGGTTGTAAGTTCAATTTCTTATGAAGAGGGCATTCCATGGATAACTAGGCCATGGAGCTTTGTACCAGCTCTTGTAGTTATATTTGGAATATTGCCTGCAGCTATATTTTTGATTTTTATATTTCGGCGTTCATTTGAATACAACATCAAATTATGTAAAGAAAATGTTCATTTGCTTTCGAGTGCTTATTCCATCATTCCTATAATTTTATTTTTTGGTCCAAAGTGGCACTTTCTAGGGCTAATATTTTTTTTCTATTTTGTAAAAAAATTGATAAGAGCTTAATCAAATAGGGATTTTTCAAAGTCTCTTAAAAGCGAAATATCTTGTTTTTCTATTCTCCCCTTAGCTAAACTTAAATCATTTTCTGAAACTTTAAAGGCACTAAAGCTTTCAATATTTTTAACGAAATCTACTAGCTCAGAGAAATCATTATAGAGAACCCCATTTCTGTATATTTCAATTTGTTCTTTCATAGCTCCAACATCCCTTGCAATTACAAATGTTTTTGCAAATAATGCATCAAGCAAAACTCCTGATTGAGTTGCAGATTTATACGGAAGAATTAAGATCTTCGTTGAGCAAATAAGTTCAATATACTTTGAGAACTCATGTCTATAAAAAAATCTGTCCACATTCTCAAGATCTTCTATTTCGTCTTCCATAATAAGCTCACCTGAGAGTAAAAAGTTATAATTTGGAAATTTTTTAGCTAGTTCTATAAATTCCTCAACACCCTTATATCTATCTAATCTTCCAATTAAAGCAAAATCATACTTCCTTTCTAAATTTGAGATTTCAGGATAAATAGGCAATGCTAAATTTATTCTCAGAAGTTTGTCTTCAGGTAGTTTGTAATATTTTTTTGCCTGCTCGTAAGAGAAACGAGAGAAAAGAACAATTTTATATGCAAATTTTGTAAGTAAAAAATTATATATTTTTGTTCTTGTCTGCTTTTTTCCCTCGTGCGGAATAATATCATGCAAGCCTACAAAAAATTTTTTATTTAGAATTTTACTGATAATGCAAATAGGTATGTTAAGTGGTGATGGTGACATGCTAATAATATATTTTGATCTAAAAATTTGATTGAAAAGCTCCAATATATTTTTCATATTAATTTTAGAAATATGAAGATACTTTGGCCGATAGGCTTTTAAGCCACTTCTTAACTTTTCAGTTGTATCAAGAAATGTCTTGCTATTGTTTAAATCAAGAATAATCATTATGAGAAATTTTATTCAATATGTTTAAAAAAAACTATAAAATAACTGATTATCGAATAATATGGAAAATAAGTATCATTCATCAATTGACCAACTAACAGATTTTATTGATATCAGAAGACTTTTGAGTGTAATTTTGGAAAATATTATTTCAATAATTATAATTTGTGTAATATTTTTCTCATTATGGTGGGTTTACGTTTCTTATACAACTCCACAGTATATGGTAAGAAGCCTTATACAAATTGATAATAAAAATGTAGCTGATGCATTTACTGAAACACAGACTGTTTTTAATATTGTTGATAATAATAACCTGCAGGAACAATCAGCAATTTTTAAATCTAGAACAAATTTAACAAAGCTAATAGAGAAATTAGATATAAATTATTCTGTGAATAATATTAACTCAGATGTTTACAGGAGAAATTTCTTCAACAAAGTAGAGATTATACCTAAGAGAAGCTTAGAGAATTATGAAGTTAATGTAGAGCTATTTGATACTTTCTACAAAGTAACAAATTTGAATTCAGATAGTAAGATAAATTACGATTATGGAAAAACCTATGAACACAACAATCTTAGTCTTAATATTTCCAGAGACATAGATCTTCCATACAAGAATGACAAAATTAGCATTCAGTACTTTGATAAAGATTTTGCACTCAGCCTTTTAGAAGCTCAAATAAATGTAGGAGTAGCAATTACAAGCGGCCCAATATCCCTAAAGAATAGTTTGCTTTTTATAACCTATAGCAACCCAGATGTTGAATTTGCAAAAAAAGTTGTAAACACAATGAACGACATCTTTTTAGAGCAATCAGTAGCAAGAAATTCTGAGCGGGCTTCAGCATCTCTCACATTTCTCGAAAGTCGTAAAGAGCAAATAGAATCTTTACTAAAATTAAGCGAAATAAAATTAAATACTTTTCAAGAAGAAAATCTTTTTTACGAGCAAGGAGAGGAAGGAAAAATTCTATTGGTTGAAAGTAGAAACATTGACAATCAATTAAATGCATTAGAGCTTGAGGAAGTTGAAGTGCGGTCAAATTTTAGTAGCTCAAGTGATGTTTTAAAAAATCTTGATGCTCAAAAATCACTATTAAAAGCCCAAAAAGGTACTATTCTTGAAAAAATTTCAAATTTGCCTGCAATAGAGCAAGAATACATAAACTTACTTAGAGAGGTTGAAATTAACCAGAATATACTTGAAAACCTTCTTAATAAAATTATTGAATTCTCTATAATTGAAGCAAGCACTATTTCAGATGTTAGGCTTATTGATAGTGCATATTATTATGGCATGGTTGCACCAAGACCTCTGTTTTCTTTGGGAATAACATTAGTTTCAATTTTTGTAGCTGTCCTCTCGATAATACTTCTTCAATTCTTGTTTTTCAGGAAATTAAAAAAACCTTCAGATTTATTTGACGTTATTAACACTGATATGTTTCTTGGCACTATCGCCAAATCAGACACAACAGTTTTCGAGGAGCTTACAGATAGAGACAAAGAAGCAATTTTATCCCTTGGAATAAATATTGATACTTCGGGTCAAAAAGAAAACAATACTTGTCTGATGGTTACCGGCCCTACAAAAGGAGTAGGTAAGACGACTATTTCATATTTTCTATCTAGATCATTGTTGCAACAAGGAAAAACTGTCGCTCTAATTGATTGTGACTTCAGACAAGGTGATTTACACAAGATTTATAATGTTAAGAAAGCCAAAGATTATGATGGAATCATATCAGTATTGAAAAATGAAAGTTATTCAAATGATGAAGTCTTCTTTATTCCGAGATTATCTAATAAATCTGATAGATCGATTGCAACATTCAATTCTGAAAAGTTTGCTGAATTAATTAATACATTAAAATCAAAATTCGACTATTTAATAATTGATACTCCGCCTCTTTTATCCTTATCAGATAGTATTAGTCTTTCTCAATTTAGTGATACAAACATAGTTGTTGTTAGTCATAATAAAACCTGGTTCAATGATTACAATTCTGTAGTTCAAACTTTTAGTGCTATTGATGACAAGCCACTTAAAACAGTCTATAACTTCTTTGAGAGAAGGCCTTTTACATACAACTATAATTACTACGATAGTTATGCTTACAGTTACTATGGAAAGAGCTATGATTATGAAAGTGATTAAAATTATATCCAAGTCAATTATTTTATTTATATTAGCCGGATGTGCTATTGCACCTGGTATGCAGTCCCCGAAAATAGATAGTAAAACAAAAATAGATGGCATCGAAATAATCGATATAAATGCTTCTGTAGTTGAAGAGCAAAGTAAAGGGATAGAGAATTATCTTGTTTCTACAGGAGATATATTGTCAATAGTAGTATTTGGGCAAACAGATTTTTTCCCAGTTGCAAATATTGGGGGTAATAACCCTTATACCTCAAGGCTTGTAGACCAAAATGGAGAAATATTTTTTCCATATGCAGGTACAGTAAAAGTAGCTGGAAAAACATTCAGTAAAATAAGGGAAGATATTACAGCAGGTCTTTCAAAAACTTTTAATGACCCTCAAGTTGACGTGTCTATATTTGAATTTAACAAAAATAGAAATGTTTATGTTTTGGGAGAGGTAAAATCTCCCAAATCTGTACAAGTAGGTCTTGTTCCTTTAACTTTGGCTGAGGCTATTGCTCAAGCAGATGGTCTATCAGCTGGCACTTCAAATGGAAACAGAATATTTGTAATTAGAGGAGAAAAAGATACTTATGGAGGAAAGATTTTTCAAGCAAGTCTTAAGAATTCTTCACAGCTTGTATCTGCTGGCCAGTTTCAATTATTACCAGGAGATATAGTATTCATAGGCGCTGCTGACATAACTTTATGGAACAGATTTATAACACAATTATTTCCATTTGCATCCTTCTTAAATCAAGTTGACAACATTGAAAATTAAGATTGGACATTAGAACTATAACAATCGTTTGCTTTGCTAACTATTGTAGGAGTCCGGTTGCAGAAAAGTTGTTAAGAGCAAAACTTCCAGTTGCTAATTTTTCTATAACTTCAGCAGGTATTATAGATTTTCAAAAAAATGAAATGGACAGAAGATCAAGAGATTTTCTCTTGAAGATGCAAATAGAAAATCTTTCACATTCATGCAAAGTTTTAACTGATTTTCAGGTAAAGCAATCAGACTTAATATTAGCAATAGATATTACAGTTCTTGAAATTCTTCTTAAAAAGTATTCAAACAAAAAAGAAAAATTTAAGCTTTTTTCAAGATTTAACCCTTCAGAGATTATTAGAGACCCGTATAAGTTTACATCTGATGAGGATTATGTATTTGAGATGGAAAAAATAGTTGCATGTACTGATAGGTGGTCTGAAAAACTACAAGATTTAAATTAAATAATAAAATAGTATTCAGAAAAGAATAAATTTTTTCTGTAATGCCTAGAAAATAATGTTTGTTTAGGTTTTATTATGAAAATTAAATATAATTCCACATATGAGATCCAAACCGAAAGATAGTGATGAACTTTTAGATTGGATTGATGCTCTAGAGAATCTGATACTTTTTAATGGTAAAGACGATTCTAAAAGGATTATCAGAGAATTCACATCTTATGCAAAAAATAAAGGTTTATTAGATCAATCAGATTTAGAGTTTCCATTTGAAAATTCTATATCAGCTGACCAAGAAGAGCCATTTCCAGGAAATTGGGATATAGAACAAAAGATTAGACACTACATTAGATGGAATGCTCTAATCACAGTTTTAAAAGCAAATAAAGAACTCGATCTTGGCGGCCACATATCTACCTATTCATCTGCTGCAACATTGTATGAGGTTGGGTTTAATCATTTTTTTAGAGGAGGAGATTTATCAGATATGGTTTACTTTCAAGGACACTCCTCACCGGGAATATATGCAAGATCATTTTTGGAGGGATCATTAACAGAAGATCAACTAAATAATTTTAGACAGGAAATTGGTGGCGAAGGACTTTCATCTTATCCTCATCCATGGTTAATGCCAAAATATTGGCAATTTCCTACAGTTTCAATGGGCTTAGGTCCAATAATGGCAATTTACCAAGCACATGTGATGAAATACCTTGAACAAAGAGGGTTGTTAAAACATGAAAAGAAAAGAAAAATATGGATGTTCTGTGGTGATGGTGAAATGGATGAACCAGAATCTTTAGGTTCTATCTCTTTAGCTGCCAGAGAAAAATTAGATAATCTTATTTTTGTAGTTAACTGTAATCTACAAAGACTTGATGGACCCGTAAGAGGAAACTCTAGAATCATAACTGAGCTGGGTTCAATTTTTAAAGCAGCAGGGTGGAATGTAGTGAATACTATTTGGGGTAGAAAATGGGATGATCTATTAGCTAAAGACTCAACAGGAGCTCTCAGATGGGTAATGAATAATACTGTTGATGGGGAATACCAGAATTTTAAAGCAAAAGGCGGTGCATACACTAGAAAACATTTTTTTGGAAAGCATCCTGAAGCGCTAAAACTTGTTGAGAGCATGACTGATGAAGAAATAGAGAATTTAAACAGAGGTGGTCATGATCCATTAAAGGTTTTTAATGCATATAAATCAGCTTATGAGTGCACTGATAAACCTACTGTCATACTTGCATTTACTATTAAAGGTTATGGCATTGGATCAAGGCAAGCAGACAACACTACACATCAAGTAAAAAAACTTACTAAAGAAAACTTAAAAGATTTTATTAGAAACTTCAACTTGCCTATTGATGAAATAAAACTTCGTGATTTAAGTTTGCTTAAATTTGATAAAAAAAGTGAGGAATATAAATATTTAATAAACCAAAGAAATAAACTAGGAGGTTTCTTGCCTAAGAGACAGAGTAAAAAATCTAATCTGAAAGTTGATAGTAACCATCACTTTGATGAATTTAATATAAAGTCTAAAAGGGAGGTATCAACGACAATGGTTTTTGTGAGACTTATTACATCACTAATAAGAGATAAAAAAATAGGAAAAAATATAGTTCCAATTGTTCCAGATGAGGCAAGGACTTTTGGTATGGATAGTCTTTTTAGACAGTTTGGAATCTACAGTAGAGAGGGTCAAAAATATCAACCAGAAGATGCTGATAAAGTTAT
>CEQL01081933.1_pt1 | contig 17670 bp, 6 predicted proteins | sample 356281 | NCBI WGS metagenome assembly CEQL01 (sample SAMEA2621203, study PRJEB7988) | marine metagenome | biome: marine biome (ENVO:00000447); feature: surface water layer (ENVO:00002042); material: "saline water (ENVO:00002010), including plankton (ENVO:xxxxxxxx)" | depth 5 m
GGAAACATACCAGCATAATTTTCATATATTTTTTTCCTATTTGAAATATATGGTTCTCTCAAAATAAATACATAATCAATATTTGTTCTTAAATTTGGAGGAATACCTAATGGATATTGCATAGTAATAATTAACATCATTTTCCAATGACGACCATTCATAAACAATAATCTCATCATTTTATCTCGAGTCCAACCAGCATCATATAAACAATCATCTAAAATAACAAAAGCACGTGGATCAATAGTAGATTTTCTATAAACTTCTACTTCTTTTTTAATTTGTTTTAATACTGTTCGCTGTCTTTTTAATATATTTTCTATTATTGCTGAATTATATTCTTCATGAATAAATAATTTAGGAACGTGTTCACTATAAAATCCATTTCCTGCTTCAGTTCCACTAATTACTGTACCAATAGGAATATCTTGATGATAATATAATAAATCTCTAACTAAATAAGATTTCCCTGTATCACGACGACCTATTAAAACTATAACTGGTCCTTTATTTTCATCTGGCTTAAAACTAATAGATTTCATTTCAAATTTTTTTAATTCTAAAGTCATACTTAATAAATATTACTAAATATTTATTTATTTAATATACGCAAAAATAATAAACAAAATCGTTAGAATTTAGAAATATATTTATTATTATTTAAATAATGGAATTAAATTACAAAAAAAATAAAAATAGAGAATTATTTACACAATTGGCCAATGAGAATTTAGTTAATATTGATAGCTTACAAAATTATATACCAATTTATAGTAATTTTTTTAGTTTAAATGAAAATAATTTTAATTCTATAAATTTAAATAATAATTATAAATTAAATTCAATTACTGAAAAATTAGGTTATTCTAAATTTAATGGTTCAATTATTGACGATAGTAATAATGTTTTAAATAAAAAAATATTTTTCAAATATGGACCCTTAGTTGATCCTATAAAATATATGCTTGGAAAATATGAAGATAATATTTTTGAATTACCTAAATTATCTAATAATCAAAATATTAATAAAAAAATATTAGATATAAATAATTCTGCTTATACAGATGGCTTTTTTTCTTTCTTATCTAGTTTATTATTAAATAAATATGATTTTTTAAATGGTATTGATTACTATGGCTCTTTTTTAGGTATAAAAAAAAATTTTTTGGTAGATATAGAAGATGATTTAGAATATTTAGATGATTCAGATTTTTTCCATAAAAATAATAATCTATTATTTAATATTCAAGAAAATAATAGCCATAAAAATTATTTTAGCAATACTAAAAAATATAAACAAGCACTTGTAATCGATAACGAGAATATTGATGATGAAGAATTAAATATTGATGACTTAATTGATAACAAATTAAATATTGATACCAATACAACCAACAATAATTTAGAAATTGAATATACACAAGAATCTAATTTAAATGAAAAAAATATTAATAAAAAAAAAGTTAAAACAAATGAACAAAATGAAAGTGAATCTTCTTGTTCTTCTAGATATTCTAATACTGATTCAAGTAAAAATGAGGACTCCGAAGAAGATGATGATTCTACAAGTGATGAATCTGAATCTGAACAAGACGAAGAAATATACGCTAATATTTTTAGATTTCCAGTTCAAACAATAGCATTGGAGTGCTGTGAAGATACTTTAGATTCATATATAATAAATACTAAAATTAAAGATGATGAATGGGAATCAATTATATCTCAAATTATCTTTTCTTTAATTACTTATCAAAAAGTTTTTGATTTTACTCATAATGATTTACATACAAATAATGTTGTTTATAATAAAACCGAAAAGAAATTTCTATATTATAAATATGATAATAAACACTATAAAATTCCTACCTTTGGTAAAATTTATAAAATTATTGACTTTGGAAGAGCAATTTATAAATATAAAGGTTATATAATTTGTAGTGATAGTTATGCTCCTGAAGGTGATGCACATACTCAATATAATACTGAACCTTATTTTAATGAAGAAAAACCAAGATTAGAACCAAATTATAGTTTTGATTTATGCAGATTAGGATGTTCATTATTTGATTATTTTATTGAAGATATAGATGATATAAAAAAATTAATATCTCCTATTAAAAAAATTATGGTTGAATGGGTATTTGATGATTCAAATAAAAATATTTTATACAAAAATAATGGTTCTGAAAGATACCCAGATTTTAAATTATATAAAATGATAGCAAGAACAGTCCATAATCATAAACCTCAAAATGTTCTTAAAAAATCTCTTTTTGAAAAATATTTAGTTTCCAAAAAGAAAATTAATAATCAATCTGCTATTTTTAATATAGATAATTTACCAGTTTTAATTTAGAAATCTGGTTTACTTACAAATACTGATGGAGCTGCTTTAATATTTCCTATTAATTCATTTAAATTAAATTGTTCTAAAATTATTAAACATAAAGTAGCAGCAATAAAAACTAAAACTGTATCCTTAAATAAATCTTTCAAAGGTTTATTTTCTTTTAATATTAATCTCATTTCTATAAATTTTAAAACAAAATATATTACACTTATTACTGATGAAGTCAATATTTGATTCATTTATAATTTACTACTATAAATGAATTATACTTAAATTAACGAATTATTTTAATTCAATAATATCTAAATCCGTTAAAGAATTGTCTGCTTTAATATCCAATGTCTCTATATCTAATTCATCAGGATCATTAGTATCTAAAGTTTTAATATCTAACTCTAAATTTTCTTCATGTTTACTTCCTAAATTTAATTTCAGATTTTCTTCTTCATCTTCTGTTTCATAATCAATATCACTTTTTTCAGCAATTTCTTTTGATACAATTTCATCATTACTATTTATTGATTTGTTTGCATTTTTAATTGCTTCACTTAAATTTTGTTTACTTTCTTTCTTAATCTTTTCTTTTACTTCTTGTTTAGCTTTTTCTAATTCTTTTTCTTTTGCTTCTTTCGCTTGTTTTTTTATCATTTTTTCATCGGCTATTATTTCACTTGTTTCTTCAACCTGAATGTCTGTTTCTAATGTTTCATCTAAATAAATTCTAAGTATATTTTCAACTGGAATATTCTCTCTTATTGTATTTAAAATACATTCTTTTACAATAATTTCTAACTCTCTATTATTTTTCTGAATCTGTAAAGGCATTATATCTTTTTCAAATAAATAAACATTTACGTATATTTTTCTGGCAACATTAATATAAGCTTTATGAATAAAACTATTTAAATTTGGTATATTTATATCCACTTTTTTCTGTTTTAATCCAACTCTAGATGATGTTAATGACTTTAATTGTGTTATATGGACACAAGTTAATAAATCCTCTAAATAATTACAACAACTACTTGTTTGTATTCTTTCTTTTTCTATATTTACAATTTCTGAACTCCATTTTGGTATGTTATTTAATAAATTCTGAAAGGTCATTAAATATTTTTCTTCTTCATCATTATCCATACACATTTTATATGACTCATCAAATACAGATTTTATACCTTCAATTAAACAAGGAGTTAGTATATTAACTAGTCTAGCACACCATTCATTTTTAGATTCAGTAATAGTATTCAAATTATAATCATCCATTTTATTTAAATAAAACCAATATTTTCTAAATTGATATTATTACGAAAATATATATAATTTAAACAAAACATTATTATCAATAATTCATTTCTTATTTCCTTCTTATAAATATCTAAAACTAATAAAAACTTATATTTTTCTTTACAATCAACTAAACGATTTTTAATATAATAAAGCAACATGTTTCCTGTAAATCCATTATTATATAATTTATTTGTTAAATTTAATATATATACAACTTTATCTGAATAACTTAAACTATTTACAGAATCATCAAAAACTATAAATTTATTTAAATAATAAATTTTCTTAGAAAAAAAATCATTATTTTTTTTTTCATCATTATTTACATTTATCTTGTTATTACAATATATCTCACTAAACCTTGATAATATAGGCTTTAATATTTTAAATTTATCATCAACTATTATAAAAAATCTTGTACTATGATTATATATTTCTATGCATCTTCTTAATGCAGATTGTGCATCTATAGTTAATTTATCTGCATTAAGTAAAATTATAGATTTAAACATATAATTATCATTTTTATTTATAATTGTATTAGCAAAATGTTTTAAATTCTCTCTTATGAATTTTATATTTCCTTTTCCATGTGAACAATTAATAATCAATACATATTTATTTATATTTTCAGTTGTGTTATATATCTTTTTTATTAAATATTCTAATACACTCTTTTTTCCTGTTAAATTTCCACCATGAAATATTATATTTGGTATATTTTTTGTTTCATACAATTTATTTAGTTTATTTATTATATTTTCATCCATTAAAAGATTATAAATACTTATTAATTAATTTTTAATTTATATTTTTATTAAATTATATTATAATAAAACTATGCCCTCAAATGCATATTCATCCACCCAAGGAGGTATTAAATCTAATATTGGCTCACTTATTGGAGGTTTATTACTTCAGAATATACTGCACCAGTACATATTATTTAGAATATTTAATAGCTGATGATTCAAGTAATAATATTGATGTAAGTTCTGGTGTATTAGGATATAATCACGGTAGTTCAAATATAGTTATAGCACAAGAATTATATGTTCCACTTGAAATACCAAAAACATAAATTATAATTTTGATATAAATTTTATATTAAATAATATATTCTTTTATTTAATATAATAATGTCTTCTATTACAAATCAAATAGTAGCAAATATTAAAAAAACTTCAACAAATTTTAATTCTTTTACTTTTGTTAATACTGAAAATGTAGTTTGTATTGATACATCTTTAAATAGAATAGGTATTAATAGAAAAAATCCTGTTTATTCAATAGATATTTCTGGAGATAGTAGTCATAATGCTTTAAGAGTTCATGATTTACATATTAATAATTTAGCTATAATTAATGAAATTTCTTGTAATAGAGTTGATACCGAAATTTTTACTGTAAATGAGATCGATATTTCTAATTCAACATTTAAATTACTTTCTGGAGATACAATTGATCTTAGTGCTTTAGTTGTTCGTGATATAAGTACATTAAAATTATTTGTTCCTGATTCATCAACTAATTTTTTTGATGTTTCAGATAATATTAATACATATACTATTAATGTTTCAAAAGAATTAACAGCAACCAAAATTACAACAGATACAATTATTTTCCCATTAGCTGATTTATCTAATTTAATTATTGATACTTCTGCACATATATTTTTTTTATCTAATCAAGATTTATGTAATAATCATATTTTATCTTATGAAATATCTGTTAATAGATTATTTGTAAAAGATAATTTTTTTTCTTTGGGAGAAGCGAGTTTTAATCATATTCGCATTGATAGTAATGCATCTTTAAATAATTTAAATGTAGATACATTAGCAGAATTTAATGAACTTAGCTCAAATAAAATAGAATTTAATGAATTATCAGGTAATACTATTAATGCTCAAACTTTAACTTCAAATGGTAGTACTATTATTAATAATGGTGTTTTTGGAGATGTAACTGCACCTACTAATGCTGTTTTTAATAATCTTATTGCTGCAAGATTAGATATTAGTGATGTTTACATAACTAATTATTTAGATAATTCTGGAACAACTGATTTATCTAATGGTATGCTAATATTACCTACACATAAAACTGAATATGATTCACAAACTTTTGAACCAGGAACTATGACTTTTGATAATAGTTTCAATATGTTAAAAGTATATAATACCAAACCATCCAGTAGATGGAATAATATTTTATTTAATATTAATTATGCTACTATGGGTTTAAGAAGAGATATATCTGGTAATGATGTATCATTTGATATAGATAGACAACACTTTTTTATTGATCAATCTGATAATTTAATTTTAGATAAAACCAGTTTCCCAAATATAAAATATATTCCTATTAATTTTGATGTAAGTTTTGGTAATAAATTTAATTTATCTAATAATAGTAAAACTATAGAAATTATAGACCGTGAAGCTGATGAATTATTTGAAATTCATGCAACAGTTGGAATAAAATATTTAAATAAAGATCCTGGTGATGTAGAACCAAATAATTACACTTTTGGTATCCACCCACATATGAATACTTTTTATAGTATTCAAGATAGTATTGATAATTCTTTCGTCCATTTTAATAATACAGTAATTGCTTTTGATAATAGTTTTAATTTTGCTAATACATCATTGAATTATATTGGTCCACTTGTAAATAGTAATTTAGGTCACAATATAAATGACCGTTCCGGATTTAACTTTTATATTTCATCTAATAAAGATATAAATTTTATTGCTATCGAACAATTTAATGGAACTATTAAACACTTACAAAATTAATATAATTTTTTTATAATATTTAAAAAAATTATACTTTTATCTTCTTAAAATAATTCGTGATAATCTCATTACATTTGATGCTCCAGAACCCAATTTATAATTATGCTGAATTGGTTTGTAAAATACTGGACAAGGACAATCGTCAAAAAGAACTGCAATAGGATCTGCTGCTCCCGAGTCATCATCTTCTACTGGTGCTTGTGTTATTATAATATCCCTTCTTATTGTAGTAGTTATTCCTACTCCCTTATTACTGATTGCTATATATATTATTACTCCTTCATATACACCTGGTGTATTTGTATCTACTAAAGTATTTTCTACATTAATTGTTATAGCCACACCACCAGAAGCAGGATCAGTTGCTGTTAATCCTGCTAATAACATTTCATCTGTTATAATTGTTCCCTGTTGAACTGTTAAACTCCAATTTAATCCTCCTAATGATAGTAAAAATTCTTCAAATATTAAACCATTTATAAAGAACTGAGGATATTGAAATGCTCTTTCAACATTTACTACTCTTGTTATTGTATTTCTATTATTGGCATTATCAATTACTGTATAGAAAATATTTATTGATGCATCATCTTCTAAGAAATTTGTATTTTCATTATAAAGATTTCTTACATCTATTTCAATTGTTGAATAAATATTGTTCTCTAATTCTGAAAATACGAAATCTTCATATTGTGTATCATTATATATTATATTTGTTAAATTCAAACATACATCATATACTTGATTTACTTCAATAAATGAAATATCTTCAATTAAAAGTTCCAATAATGCATTTATACTTCCATCTACTGTAGTTGATAAAGCTTGAGAAAATGATAAATCGTTTTTATTAAATATTAATGTAGGTGGAACATAATCAGGTATTGCTAAATCTAATACTACAGTATCAATATATTTATCAGGAAACAAATAACTATTATATTTTATATCAAATCTAATTTCAAGATTATTTGAATAAAAACTATTAACTAATAATTTACTTCCACTCATAAAGTAATTTATATTATCATACACTCTGTCTTTATTTATAAAATCATAATTTCTTGCTGCTGCATCTAGAAAATAATTGTAATTATTCAATATAAAATTAATTGAATTACTTAAGTCTGTTAGATTTACATCTTGCTGATTATATGTATATGAAAATCCTGTATCTGGAGTATTAAAAGTACCTCCAGCTGTATCAATATGAATGTTTGAATATTCAACCTGATTTCTTAATACCTCATCTAAACTTACAAAATTATTTAATAAACTTGTTGTAAAATAATTTATTGTTGAAATATCATATAAATCAACAAAACTATAGTCTATAATATTTACTGATGAAAATAATGAATCATTTAAATGTCTTGCATTAAATTCAAATATAATATTATCATAATCTTCTTTAATTTGATAAAAACTTATTAATAAATGATGTAATAAATCCAATTCATTATAATTATTTGTTATAGAATATGAAGTTTGATTTAACAAAGTTTCAACTATATCTTTATTATAAAAATAATACAAATTATTATTGAGAATATTATCTATATTTAAATTTATTAAACTTACATCAGTTAATAACTGATCTACATTATTAAAATTTTGTATATTATCATAAGCATAATCTGATAAATTTATATAATCACCATTTTGATGATAAGTAAAAATCTCTTCTAATCTTAAATATTTTGCTTTAATTTGTTTTGTATTATAAAAATTATTTGCAAATAATTTATTTAATGAATTATTTGGTAAAGTTAGTTCATAATTAGTAGATACAAAATCAATAGAATTATATAATGTATTCATATTTTGAATGTTTGTATCATTTATAAATAAATAATCACTTGGATTATATGAATAAGGAACATTATTAAATATTACATTACTACTTAATATTTCATATAAATAATCTAATTTGAAATTTAATATTACAAGAAAATTTTGTAAATAATTTAAAATTTCTATTTTACTTTTATCATAAATTATATTTTGATTTGCTCTTACATCAAAAATATTAAATTCATTTACATAACTTAGATCTACAATTGTGTAAAATAAATTACTTTTATTATAAACATTATAAGGTACTTCTAAGTTTGAATTATCATATATATATCTATCAAAATAATCGTTTAAATCAATCAAATAACTATGACTATGAAATGTTTGTAATGAATTATCATAAGTATAAGGATATAAATTATAACATATATCATTTTGTGATATAGGTCTAATATCAAATTGACTTAAATAATTATCATTATTTCCTAATTCATTATCAAAAAAGTATGCCACAAATGATTTATAGTTTATTGGATCTTGTCTAATTACATTATTTTTTGTATTCGAATTTTCATATATATTTTTACTATTATCTACAAAACAACCATATACATCATTAGATGATAATTCTAATAAATAGTTTTTATTATTTGAAAAATCTCTTATTGTTTTTTCTAAAGTTAATGTTGGCTCATTTACTTTAAAATTGTTAGTCAAATTCTGATATGAATGAAAAATTAAAACATTACTTTCATCAATATACATATTATGAAAAATATTTTGCATAGTTATTCCTATGTATTGATTATAATCATGACTTATCATAGAAATATCTCGAATTGTTAAAAATACATTATTTTTCAATGCACTATTTACATAATCTAAACCTTCTGAATTTATTACATCTTCATATACTTTATATAAAACTCCACTACTATCTTTTGAATCTAATAAATATTCATTTAATTCAATTAAACCATTTGATAATAATATACTTTCTTCTTTAGTTTTTATAATAAGAGGTAATTCACCGCATATATCACTCCATACATTTACTACAAATTCATCAAATAATAAATTGCTATTATCTACAACATAATTTCTACATGTATCATATAATGGAAAACGTTCATTATACAAAATATTTAATAAATCTCTATTAATATCTAAATTTGATAAATCTATATATGTTTGTAAATTAAATGTTATAAAGTTGTCTAAAATATGACTAAATATTATTCGACTTGAAGTTAAATATTTTTCCAAAAAATAATCAAATATTTGATTATTATCTATTAATGATACATGATTTTCATATCTTAATTCATTAATTTTACTTATAAAATTATTTGTTACTAATCTACTTGATAATAATCTATTTTTTCTAAAATAATGACTATAATTATCTATTTCATTATTTGCATAAAATAAATCTAATACATTCATTTCATATAATATATCACTTACATCTCTTAATAAAGTATTTCTTGTAAATCCTTCTACACCATTCCCTAAACCTGAAAACAAATTTATTGAATTATTAATAGCCAACCATTGTTTTCCATTTCTTGATGTAGCTATTGTAGTAGTACCTACTCCTGTTGCTATCCATACTGAACCTGTCCATACAATCGAATTACATTCTGTAAATATATCTGTTTCTGAAAAATGCCATACTATTCCATCATATGAATAAATTATTGCCAAATAATTTCCTGTTACATATTTTTTACCAACAACAATAACCATTGTATCATTTGCATCTACATCACGACCTTCATCTATATTTTCTTTACCTAATCCATTCCAAGTTATACCATCATTAGAATAGGCTATTGAATTAAGTGTCCCTTCTCCTACTGCAATCCATATATTATCTCTTTCATAATATACAGCATTATTTCCTTGAACTGAAAATATTGTTTTTGTATTTCCACCACTAGATGATATTGCTCCAGTCCAGTTTAATCCATCACTTGAATATGCTATTGTATTTGTAGTTCCATTTCCTAATGCTAATATATATTTATTATTATGATGTTTTGAAAATCCATTAACTTCTATCTCAAAAACAGTTTTCCCCAATCCTACCCAATTAATTGCTTTACTTGAATAAGCCAAAGTATTTACACTTCCTTTTCCTCCTACTAACCAATAAGAATTAGAATTATCATAAACTACTGCTTTTGCATATTCATCAAAAATTAATTTTGAACCAATAGATGAAAACCAATTTATTCCATTATCTGAATACATAATAGTATTATTTGTTCCACTACCTACTGCTACAAATCTTGAAGTTCCATTATATCCAACTCCTAATCCTGAAATATCTAATGCAAATTTACCTACTCCAGTCCAACTTGCTCCACCATCTATAGAAAATGCTATTGTATTATCTGTTCCTGAACCAACCGCAACTGCTAATTCTTCTCTTAATGTATTAATTGATAAATTTGCAAGTATATTTACTGATGTGTCTATTGTATAATCATATTGGAAAACATAAGACTGATACTGATTTACACTACAATCAAATAAATAATGATTACTTATATCATGTAATAAATTATCGTTTGAAATATCCACATGTGTATTTGAAATTTCATAACTTGGAACATAAGAAACTACACCTTCAGCTACTGGATCATAATTAGGAGAACTCTGATATTTTTTAAATATAATTAAATTTTGACTCTTATTCACTAAAACATTATGATTTATGTTTTGTTGAGTAATACAATTAAAATGCATATTATGATAACTTACATCACTGCTAGATATATCAAATGCTTGTTTTAAAATTATTCTATTCAATAATTCTTCTTCACTATTAAAACTTTGTAATACTAATGAATTATCTACTGTTAAAATATTATCATTTACATAAATATTTCCTCCTGTTATTACCAAATTATTTCTTGTTTCTATTTTACCTCCCATATTTGGAAAATGTTGTGAATAATAATATAATGGTGATGGTGTTGTTATTGATACTACTAATTCTGTATATCCACCCTCTAATCCTGGTAATCCATATTCTCTAACACCTTTTGTATATTCTTTTCCTCCATTATGTATACCATCTTCAGTTAAAGAAAATTTTATTCTATTATAAAAATTCTTTTTTGTATCTTGGACAAATCTATATTTTCCCATAGCTAAATGTAAATTTGCTCTGGATGAATCAGTTATATAATGTAGGTTTTCATGATTAAACTCTGGATATAATTCACCTGATAATGTAAAAAACTGATATGAAATATCTTCATCATTATAACCTGATACATCTACTCTAAAAAAATCAATTGGTAATGGTGTATTTAATAATTGATTTATAAAAATTTGAGAGCATTCTTCTGTATATAAAAATATATCTTCTAATATTATTCTACTTAAATCACTATCCAAATATTCTATATTTGCTCTATTAAAATTACCATTCACACTTAAATCAAGTTCACCCCAATAATATTCATAATCTCCATAACTTACAATATTCTCTCCACATATACTTATTAAATCATTAAACGATACATCACCAAATACTCTAATTGCATTAGATGAATCAAATATATTTATTCTATATTTTTCATTATACAAACCATATTTATAATTTATTCCTTCAGTAATTAAATTACTTAATCCTTCAGTAGTTATTGGTAAACACTTTATATTTACAACATGAACTTGTCTTTCAGTTATTGTAGTTGGATAATTTTCTAATTGATATATTACAGTATGTATACCCAAATCATTTTCAGGTAAAGCTTGGACTGTTTGAATCGCATTTCCTGTTAATTCTCCCAAATAATAATCATATGCTCTACCTAATGGATCTATAAATGCTGTAAATTGTTGGTGATAAGTCTTTAAATATATATTTCTATTAAAATCCTGAGTATAATTTAAATTTATAAAAGGTTGTAATCTCTCAACACTTATAGATCTTGATATATCTGAAAAATTACCTGCTGCATCAAATACTCTATAATTTTGAACATAACTTCCATCATTTAATAAAAGATATCCAGTTGATATATCAAAAATTGGTATATCTTTTACTTCTACCCGTAATAATCCTCGCCAGGGCGAATCTTCTTTTAATTCTACCTCACTTACTCCCCCATCCAGTGCTCTAAAAGTCCAACTACTTACTCCACCAATTACTGTACATTCTATTAAATAATTTTTTGATGTATTACCGGTATGAGTTCTTATAGATGCACTATGATCTCCTAATCCATAAAATCCACTCCATATTCCTGAAGTCGAATTATAAAATTCACGTCCGTCATTACCACGATGTCTAAATTCATGAACTGTTCCATCTAAATATGTAAATTTAGTATATGCATAACCTCCAGGATTTACATCTGCATGATCAATAAACACATTTATAGCACTATCTTCAAGATTTGGATTAATAGTAACTACTTCTGTAGCTTGATTTATTTGAGTAAAATTTATAGATGTGTCTTGATTTATAGTATAATTACCACTTGATAAATCTTTTACATATGTTACAAATAATGATAAACTCGAATCAATTATGGAAGGTAATGTTTCATTACTTAAGGATGGTACTACGTGACTACCTAATTTATCAACTATATTAATACCTGGGATTGAAAACATTGTATTTCCGCAATTATCTCTCGTAAAATAATAAGGATTAAATAAATTGTTATTTTCCAAATAATTTGGATTAGTTTTTAATGTTTCATATGTATGAAATGATAATAATGGAATTTGAATATTTGATATATCTTCATAATCTAATGATAAAATATAAGATAAATCAGGTGGACTTGTATCAACAACTCTAAAATCTAAAACTTCAACTAATGATTCAAAATTAGAACTATTAAAACTTTGAAATAAAACTCTGTAGGTTCCTAATATAGAACCTAATATATTATTTATTACTATATTATTATAATCAGGTATAATATCATTTATATACCTTGCATACATACTAAAATCTAATAAATTGAAAAATTCTATATTTTTAACTTCATATGTAATTGTTTTATTAAACACATCATATGCTATATCTGATACATCAAATATAGATGATAAATTTGCTACATCTGAATTAATTAAATTATAAAAATTACTATTAAAATTTGAATTCAAATCAAACTCATATCCACTTATTGAAAGTTTCGGTGTTATTACAAAATTTGTTGTTTGAGTTATATTAACTGTCACAAATTTCTCTGATAAGTTATTAACTCTGTCAAATGCTCTATATCTTATTTGATAATAAATTGTTCCATTACTTGTATCATTTAAATTTAATATTAATTCTGATGAAGTAAAATTATATGTTTCACTTGGTGTCAAAACCAAACTTATATTTGATAAATCTCTAGTAGTAGTTATTGTATTACTTGTATTAACAGATATTAAATCAACTTCAATTCTTGATAAATCTGAACCTCTATCTTGAAAAAAAGCACCAGGCATACTTAATTCTTCAAACTGATCTATATTAATAACATCCGAAGATATCGATATTATAGGACCTTGTCTATCTACTATTAAAATAAATCTTTCTAAAATTGCTGCTTGATTATTCCTATCTACTGCTTCATATGAAATTGTATAAAATCCAATTGTTGGTTTATCAATAATAAAAGATGTATCATATCCTATTCTAAAATTTGTAGACAAATATGAAATATCATTATGATAATTTCTATAATAAAATTTATCAAATTCACTAAAAGCATTTACACCTAAAATTAATGATGCATCAGTTAAAATTTCACCCGCTTCATGTATTATATTTATTGAAGATAATTCACCTATATTTATATAAGGAATTTCATTAAAACTTGGACCAGTATTATTAATAATTAATTTTATATTTATTTCATCTGAACTTAGATCATATGGATTTTGTATAGTTACTGAATAAAAACTTATATCATAATGGACACTTGAAATATCACCAATTACAGAATAAATTATTGCAGACGGATCATATTCTATATGTCCACTTAATGATGTTATATGTGGTGGTAAAATATAACTTAAATCAAAACTAATATCAGAACTAAAAACTCTTGGATGAGATAAATTAAAATCTAATAATAAATCATATGTTTCATCTCCAAAATTTATATGAATTCTATCATCAAAACCATAATTATTAATAAAATTTATTGATGGGTCTATACTATTTACTATATCAACTTTTCTATTTATTGAAATATCATTAAATTGATTATCAGAAATTTCATAAAGTATAACTAATGACGTATCAAGTTTTGAAAATAAGTCTATTAATGAAATATCATTACTTATATCTGCTATTGTTTTAATATTATCTTTTTTATAATTATTAGTTATTCCTGATATTGTAATCACATAATTTGAATTAACTATTTCATAATTGTCTATTAAACTAAAATCAAAAATAATTGAACTTAACTCAAAAATTAATAAAGATGCGTCTTTTAAATAATTAAAAGCCATATATGAAAAATCTTTAAAATCTGATGCAAATACTGCATAACTTAAATCTGTTTCACTTGTATAATCAAATGAAAAATCAATTGATGGAACACTTGTATCTACTATATCTACTATTCTTGTAATATTAAATGAGTTATCACAAGCATCTATAACATTATAATTAAATCTTAAAGGTTTTACTTTATTTACACCAATTGATACTTTATTAAAACAATTATCACTATTTAAATAACCATTGTTACTAGAAAATACATTTCTTAAACCTGTAGTACTAAAAGATATATCACCTTCTCCACTTATAGATAATGTAATTATTGTGCTTAAGTCACTGGGTCCAAAATAATTATCACTAACATCAAATCTATTAATTATAAAACTTAAATCATCAAAACTTGAAAATACAGTTAAACTAAAATCTATATTAAAACTATTATCTAATTCATTATTTATTAATGTATCTTTTACTTGGATAAATGATGCATCATTAGAACCATCTATAAAAGCTATGTGTGATAAATCTGGAAATCTAAAAAATGGATTAAAAATATCTACTACTTCAATAAATCTTTTAATATATATTGTATCTATTTTACCTGTTTTTCTTACTTCATAAGTTAATTCATATAAACCAACTGTACTTATATCTAAAACTAATCCCCATGAAATATCATAACCTACTGGATCATCTGTTGTTGTTGTAAAATTTGATGAAAAATTTACTGAATAAGGTCCTGTAGATGGAACATATGATATTTCTTGAACTCCACTACCTAAATCACCTTTTATAAGTAAACCCGGTTCATTAAATGCCGAATTTACGCTAATTATTTCTGTACGAGATCCTGATAATGTTAATAATGGTGTATCTGTAAATGTTATATTTAAACTAACATCATTACTTACATTTCCACATAAATCTCTCGCATTATATACTATTATTGCTTCAGCAAAACTTGCTGGATTTCTAGCTTGAATAAAATAAGCATTTTCATTAAATGTTGAAGTAATATTACTTACTTCATATAAAATAAATGATAAACTACCATCATATATTGAATTATCTGATAACTCTAATAATGGAATATTTGTATTTTCCAAATAGGTATCACCGCTTTTAAAAAAAGAAATATCGGTAAAAATATTAAAACTAAAATCTCTTGAATATTGATAATTATATAATAATGGATTATAACTAACTACATTTTGATTTACAAAATTTAATTCTGCTACAACATTATCCAATACATTTACTAAAAATGTTCTTGAAAAATCTAATATTAAACTATTAAAATCTAATGTATTACTTAAATCATTAAATATAAAATCTTCATTACTTAAACCTTTTATATCTACTATAATTTCATAATTACCAATAAATCGACTATCTATATGAGTTGAACTAAAAAAATTAATTGGATTTAAACTTCCTTCTATGAAAAAATTATTAGTAGATTCATTTATATCTGAAATTGAAATTAAAAAATCTAAATTTGTTATCTTAATTGATGTATTCAATTCATAATTTCTATTATTTGATGAATCATCATAATTCTGACTTATATCTATAATATTTAAACTATTATCTATTCTATTTATAATGACAGTTTCTCCATCTAAAAATAAAGAATTTATTTCAGTTTGTAAAGGATCTATTATAAAATTTCTATAAGAATTATTTATATCTTCATCATTAATATGAAGTAAATTTCCAACACTTAATATAGGACTATTTACATGACTAAATCTAATATTACTAATATCAAATATTCTCAATCCTATTTCATCAATTCGACTAGATGAACCTTGTAAAAAATTAAAATTAAAATTTTTTGATAAATAATAATTTAAAGAAAAATCTGTATAATCACTTTCAAATTTAAGAGGACTATCAAAACTATCAAGTAGACTTATATTTTCATATTTTAAAACCTTTTTTGAAGTACCAGTTAAAAAATCTAATACTAATTGATTATTTAAACTTGTAGGTGAAAAAAATTCTCCACTTACTGTAATTTCAAATGGTAAACTTATTTTATTACCAGAATTATCATACAAAAATACATCTAAATTTTCAAAAAAATTTAGTGAAGGATCAAATGTATTTGTTGAAATATCTATTCTATTTGTAAATGGATTTGAATTATGAAATATATCATAATTTCCTGATATTTCAATATATGGTCCTCTTCTAATTTCTACAAGCCTTAAAAGTTCTACTGTAGTTTTTTCATAATCTTCTAATGTATAAGTTATTATAAAATATGATAAATCATAATTAATTTGAAAAGTATTATCTAATATTCTTCCATCACCTAAAGTTGTTTCAACTGGAGCAGTTGATCTTACTAAATATGATATATCATGATTATATCTATCAATTGCTGCATATGGAATAATTGGTTCTTCATATGTTTGATATAAATTTAAATAATAAATATTATCAGTTACTGAAGAGAAATCGTTTACAACAAAAGGTAAATCTTTTTGATTAAATAATACAAATGATACATCTCTAAAAGTTATATTATTAACATCATCTGGATCATTACATAATTCTGTATATACAAAATTATTTGATGGTTCATAACTAAAGTTACCTGGTATATTTAAAATTTGAATTGGTATTAATGAATTTTGTACAAAAGGACCAGCGCTATTATCAAGTTTTATTCTAACTGTACCGTGATAAAAATTATATGTATTTAATGGTTCTCCTAATATTTGAATCCTTGGATCTGATTTATGTAAAATACCTGTAGTATTTTCTTCATCAACATAAATAGCATGACTAAAATCATTATTAACTATAGTAAATGGATAATTTTCATCTATATTAAAAATTGTATATGAACCATCATATAAACCATATTGTAAAGTATATAATAATTCATTAGATACAGCAACTCTTCCATGATTATTTAAATTAAATTCATAATAAGATAT
>CEQL01058286.1_pt1 | contig 17533 bp, 20 predicted proteins | sample 356281 | NCBI WGS metagenome assembly CEQL01 (sample SAMEA2621203, study PRJEB7988) | marine metagenome | biome: marine biome (ENVO:00000447); feature: surface water layer (ENVO:00002042); material: "saline water (ENVO:00002010), including plankton (ENVO:xxxxxxxx)" | depth 5 m
AAAATTGAAAGTAGAGGTGTAATAGCAGGATTCGCAGGTTCAACTGCTGATGCACTTACCTTGTTTGAAAGATTAGAAGCAAAATTAGAAAAACATGCAGGTAATTTACAAAGATCAGCAGTAGAACTAGCTAAAGATTGGAGAAGTGATAAATTTTTGAGAAGATTAGAAGCTTTAATGGCTGTAGCAGATAAAAAGCATAGTTTTATAATTTCTGGAACAGGAGATGTTTTAGAACCTGAGGATGGAATAATTGGAATTGGATCAGGTGGAAATTACGCTCTCGCGGCTGCAAAGGTATTAGCTGAAACTGATATGAGTGCTGAAGATATAGCAAGAAAATCTATTAAAGTTGCATCAGACATATGTGTGTTTACTAACAACAACGTTACAGTGGAAAAAGTTTAATATGGTACCAACTAATAAAATTACAAATTTAAAAGTAGTAAAAAAGGATAAAGTGACTTCTAAAGTAAGCGCTCTATCCCCAAGAGAAATCGTTTCGGAGTTAGACAGATACGTAATTGGCCAAAAGGATGCAAAAAAAGCAGTAGCGGTTGCATTGCGAAACAGATGGAGAAGACAAGCTTTATCAGATGAAATGAGAGATGAAGTTCTTCCAAAAAATATTTTAATGATCGGACCAACAGGGGTTGGTAAAACAGAAATTTCTAGAAGGCTTTCTAAATTGGCGGAGGCTCCTTTTATAAAAGTGGAAGCTACAAGATTTACAGAAGTTGGTTATGTAGGAAGAGATGTAGAACAAATTGTGAGAGATTTGATTGAAATAGCAATTGCTATGGAAAGAGAGAAGAGAAGAAAAGAAGTAAAAGCTAAAGCAGAATTGAAAGCAGAGGAAAAAGTATTAGATGCACTTGTGGGTAATAAAGCAAGTGTGGCAACAAGAGAAAGTTTTAGAAAAAGATTAAGAAACGGTGACTTAGATGATAATGAAATTGAAATAGAAGTTCAAAATACTTCTTCTCCACTTCAAGGTTTCGAAATACCTGGAATGCCTGGTGGAAATGTTGGAATGATAAATCTTGGCGATATTCTTGGAAAATCTATAGGCGGTAAAAAAGGTAAAAAGAAAAAAATGACTGTTAAAGAATCCCATGACATTTTAGTTGCTCAAGAGTCAGACAAAATGATAGAGGAAGATAAAATTATTAAAGAAGCAAAAAAATCTACAGAAGAAAATGGGATAGTTTTCTTAGACGAGATTGATAAAGTTTCTGCGAGAAGTGATAGAGTTGGTGGAGATGTATCAAGAGAAGGTGTGCAAAGGGACTTACTTCCTCTTATAGAAGGTACAACAGTTAGCACAAAACATGGTCCAATTAAGACAGATCATATTTTATTCATTGCTTCTGGAGCATTCCAATTAGCAAAGCCATCTGATCTATTACCTGAACTACAAGGTAGATTACCTATAAGAGTTGAGTTAGATGCTTTAAAGGAAGAGGACTTTAAAAGAATTCTCAAAGAACCAGACAATAGTTTAATTAAACAATATAAAGAATTATTAAACACAGAGAATGTGAACCTTGAATTTACAGACGATGGGATAGATATGCTCGCCAAAATTTCAGCGGAAGTAAATTCTTCCGTAGAAAATATAGGAGCTAGAAGACTTCATACAATAATTGAAAAAGTTTTAGACGAGATAAGTTTCAATGCTACAGATAAAGCAGGCGAAACAATTACAGTAGATAAAAAGTACGTTCAAGACAACTTAGGAAATCTTGTTAAAGATACTGATTTATCGAAATTTATTTTATAAATTTCTTATCTTAATCACAATTGCTCCCTCACCACCGTCTCTAAAGTTAGCATCATCAATTGATATAATGTGATTTTTTAATTCTTCGTCATTATTAATAAATTCGGGAACAGAATATTTTAATTTTCCAAGATCCTTTGAAACATAGATATCTTTATCATTTGTCGAGTGAATTCCCTTACCTGTAACTAATAAAATTTCTCTGTATTTATTTTTGACACAGTAAAGAATTATCTCTTTTACCTTTATATTAGCTTCATCAAGAGTAAATCCATGCAAATCATACTTAAACCGAGTTTTTCTTATTGAATTATTTGAAAAATCTTTATCCTTATCATAAATGTTTGATGGATTTTTAATGTAATTTTCCCAAGTATTTTTATCTTTTTTTGAGAGTTCTTTTTTTTTAATCACCTGCTGATAATTTCAGAAAGGTACCAATTAGGACTATTGCTTTTAATATTTTTTGTGAATTTCCAACTATCAGTGACAAATTTAATCTTATCAGGGTTTCCCTCAATTATTTTGTTATCTTTGTCTCTTTTAACAGAAATTACTTCTGCTACAAACTTTACCGTTGCAAATAAATTATCTCTGATTTTTTCATACTTCTCAACAGAAGACTCTTTTACACCAATAAATGTAAATTCAGATTTTATGTCTTCTTTATTTCTAACTTTGATTGCTTCAGAAAAATTTGAAAACATGTTTGTTGCTAATAAAGATTTTAATTTAATTAAATCGCCAGCAGCAAAAGAAGTTAGAATACTTTCATAGGCAATTTCAGCTCCTCTTAGGAATTCTTTTTTTTCTTTACCTTCTAAGACTTCCAGATTTTTTTTTAATGGGTGAGTTTCTTGCTTGGGAATATTGAATTCTTTTTCATGAAAATTAGGATAAACTTTGGACTCGTGTCCAGTTTTCCTGCCAAGAATACTTCTCAGACGCAAGATTATAAAACCTGCTATCATCCCTAGTAAAATAATGTCTATATAACCAAAATTGTTACTCATAATTTGATAAATATACATTAATCATATATTTTTGTATCAGACAAATGAACCCATTTTTTCTAGTATTTATTGGACTTCCGGCTTTAGAAATATTCATAATGATCAAAATTGGAGGGCACGTTGGCGCACTTAACACTATAATATTAATTCTTTTAACTGCTGTCATAGGCATCTATTTTGCAAAAATCCAAGGAATTCAAACATTAAAGTCAGGCATATTTAATATTTATCAAAATAAAATACCAATTTATGAAATAATATCCGGTGCATCAATAGCTTTTGCGGCTTTGTTACTTATCATACCAGGTTTCTTTACAGACTTTTTAGGATTTGTATTATTAGTTCCGTTTTCAAGAAAAATATTGTTTAAAATATTACTTAAAAAAAAGAATAAAATTAATTCAAAAAATCAAGATAAAACAATTGACGGTGAAATAGTAGATCAAAATAAAGATGAGTCATAAAATCATAGGTAAATACATTAAAGAATTAAAATTTAATATACCTAATACAAAAACATTTTTCCTACTTTCAAAAAATATTACAAATTATAAAATTAATATTGATATAAAAAGCTCACAGATAAGACAAAATATTCTAGAGGTATTTACAACTTTAAATTTGTCACCTGTGAAAAATGATTTTGAGAAGATTGATACCAAAATTATTTTTTCAACTATCATAGAACTTAATAATGAAAAACTTGAAAAAAAAGATATGGAAAAAATTATTTTAATTGATGTCCCGTCTAAAATTTATCCTGAATTAAGAAGAATATTTGTTTCATTATTTGAAGGCTCTGGATTTAAAGATATAAAAATAAATGAGACAGTAGATTTTGAAAAATTATATAAAATGAAAAAAGCTCAATAGAAGTTTTTTTTTAGTTCAGATTTTAGAAAAGACTTATGTTTTGTAAGTTCTTCCTCAGAAACTTTTACAATAGATTTGTTATATTCTTCAATTTGACTCAAATTTTTATCTGAAATGTTACTAGAAAGATTAAATTTAGGCTCTTTAGCATCTAATAAATTTATATAAACTTCTCTTAATAATTCGCAATCAAGCAGTGCATTATGTTTTGTTCTACGAGATAAATCAATATTGAATCTTTTACATAAAGCATCAAGTGAATTTGAAGTTCCTGGAAATTTATTCCTAGCTACCTCTAAAGAGTCTATAACTGATTTTTTATCAATTTTATCCTTTTTAAGTAAACCTAATTCACCATCTAAAAATCCTAAGTCAAAAGAAGCATTATGGATTATAATTTTTTTACCTTTTATAAAATTTAAAAATTCATCGGCGATTTGATTAAAAGTTTGTTTATCACTTAAGAATTTCTCTGAAAATCCGTGCACTTTAAATGCTTCTTCTGGAACATTTCTTTTTGGGTTAATCAGTTTATGAAAAACCCTTCCTGTAGAAATTAAATCTTTGGTTTCTATACAGGCTATTTCTACAATTTTATGTCCGTCTTTAAAGGAAAGACCTGTTGTTTCAGTATCTAAAAAAACTTCACTCATAATTTTTAATTATAGCCAATAATTTTTTTTTTAAAATAATTAAATTTTTTTCGTTAACAACTACATAATTACAATATTTAATTTTTTTTTTGTCTTCTATTTGTTGTTGATTAAGAAAATTAAAAAGTTTTTCATTACCTTGCTTAATTTTAAATCTTTTTAATCTTTTCTTTTTGCTTGCCTTAATGAAAATAATTATATCAAAAAAGCTCATTAATTTACTTTCAATTAATAAAGGTATTTCATAAAAAACTAATTTTTTATTTTTGTGTCTTAAAGTAAATTTTTTCATATTTTTTCTTACATAAGGATGAATAATTTTTTCCAATTTTTTTAAAATCTTTTTATTTTCTAAAAATTTTTTTTTTAAAGATTCCTTTATTTGGTTTTTGTTATTAATTTTAAACTTTTTACGTATTAAAGATTTAAAAGACTTATTCTGATATAATTTTTTAACACAAGTATCCGCGCTAAAAAGTGGACCTCTCTTAAAAGATAAAAACTTACTTGCGGTAGTTTTTCCTGATGCTAGTGATCCTGTTATTCCTATTTTTATCATCAAAGTTTTGAATTTAATAAATCAATTAACCCGTCGTCTATTTCAGGATTGATCTTAGTCCAAAGATAAAAAGATTTTTGTCCTTGATAAATAAACATATCTAGTCCATTAAAAACTTTCTTCCCTTCATCTTTAAGAAATTTAAAGGTACTTGTTTCTATTGGATTATATATAGTGTCTATATAAATTGCTTCACTTTTTGTATTTAAAAATTTGAAATTGAAGTCTTCACCACCTTTTAAACCTAGACTAGTAGCATTTATAATTATATCAAAATTTTTAATTTCATTTTCTAATTTTTTCCATGGAATTATATTTAAAAAATTAAATTTTTTTTTTAAAAATATACATTTTTCAGGAGTTCTATTTGTAACTGATATATTTATTATGCCTGACTTTCGAGCAGATAAAATAACTGACGGCGAGACACCTCCGGCCCCTATTACTAAAGTTTTTTTATTTATACAATTATCAATTTCTTTAAAATAAGCAGCCTGAAGTCCAAAAACATCGGTATTTTCTCCTACAACTAATTTTTTATTGTCAAAAAGTAAAGTATTAACAGACCCAGTTAATTCTGCATCATTTACAACTTTATCAATATGATTAATAATTTTTTGTTTAAAAGGTAATGTAACGTTTATACCTGAGAAAAATCCATCTCTAATCTTCTTAATTATTTCTGGCAAGCTATTGTCGGTTGACTCTATAATCGAATAATTTGCATCAATATTATATTTTTTAAACCAGTAGTTATGAAGCACAGGTGATAATGAGTGCTTGATTGGTCTTCCAATTATTCCAAAGTTTTTTTTCATTTTTCTAATTGTTTAATATAATTTATTATTTGTTTAACGGGTAAACCCATAATCGAATCTTTATCACCTTTAATATATTCAAAAAGTTCCATTCCGTCTGCTTCAATTTGATAAACACCGTAGGCAAGTAGAGTTTTAGTTTCTATTTTAGCCAAGTATGAAGACAGCTCATCATCAGTAAGATTTTTCATCTTTAACTCGGAAGAGTCGGAATGATTCCATATCATGGCACCATTTTTAGAGATACAAACTGAACTTATCAAAAAATGTTTTGAATTATTAAGTTTTTTTAAAATATGGAAGGCCTCTTTCCTCGATTTTGGCTTATTTATTAAATCGTTATTAAGAGAAATAACACTATCAGCGCCAAGGACAATGCGATCAGGTTTGTTGTTACTGATTTTTAAGGATTTTATCTCGGCAAGACTCTTAGATATAGCAAGTGGGTTTGCTCCTGCTGCTAACAAAGAATCTTTTATTTCATCTTCATCTACATTTGATGCTACTACTTCATTTTCAATTTGATATTTATCTAAAATTTGTTTCCTAACTCCACTTTTTGAGGCTAAAATTATTTTCATTTATTTTTTTTTATTTCTATAATTTTTAGTATTGAAGCAGCAGTTTCTTCCACTGATCTCCTTGTTACATCTATAATTGGCCAATTATTTTTTTTAAATAATTTCTTTGAGTCCTCTATTTCTTTTTTAATCGATGCCAAATCTGTGTATTCTTTTAAATTTTGATCTTTCATAATAGCAACTCGATTACGCCTAATGTCCGATAGTCTTTCAGGATCTGCTATCAAACCGATAATACAGGATTTTTTATTTAAGCTCAGATCACTTGGAATTTTTTGATCTAAAACAAGCGGGATATTGACAGTTTTATAACCTCTATTAGCTAAGTATATTGAGGTTGGTGTTTTACTGGTTCTGCTTACTCCTAATAAAACTACATCAGCATTATTAATATCGTCCACTTTTTTTCCGTCATCATGTGACATAGTAAATTGTATAGCTTCTATCCTTCTATAATAATCGTCATCCAAAACATGTTGTGCGCTTGGCTTATGAATTGCTTTTTGATTTAAAAGTTTTGAAAAACTGAGAATTAAATTACCCAAAACACCAAAACAAGGAACAGAATTTTTTTCACTCTGACTTGCAAGATATTTAGCTAGTTTCGTTTCAACAATTGTATAAAGTATTATTGAATTTTCTACATCAATACACTGTTTAATAATTTTATTAATTTGTTGTTCGGTTCTTATAAATGCGAACTCTTTTTTCTCATATTCAAAATTTGCAAATTGGGATTTTAAAGATAAAAATATTCTATCAAGGGTTTCACCCGTTGAGTCAGACACAAGATATACATTGTATTTTTCGTTCATATCTTTGTTAATAAAATATTAATGAAACTGCTTTTTTACATATTCATAAAAACTTTAAAGAAAAAAATTAACATTAATTCACATTAATTAAACAAGTTATTGATTGTTGATAATAATGTTTTTTTGATGTTTATAAAATGATTTAAAACTTAAAATCCAGTAAAACCAATGAAAGTTATTAAGTCCATAATGTATAAAAGTTGTAAAAATCGTTATATAACTAATCAACAAGGCCTAAATCATAAACAACACTTATAAACTTAAATTATTAAATGAGTAATCTTAGAGAGATTTTAATAAATAAAAAAATTTGTAAATCAGTCTGGTTTATGAGACAAGCAGGAAGATACTTACCAGAATTCAGGGAAATTAGATTACTAAACCAAAACTTCATTGATTTATGTTTAAATAGCAAATTAAGTTCTGAAATTACACTTCAACCTATAAATAGATTCGACTTAGACTCGGCAATAATCTTTTCTGATATTTTAATGGTACCTTTTGGCTTAAATCAAAAAGTGGAATTTTTTAAAAATCAAGGACCTGTTTTAGGCGAATTTAACCTTAAAAGATTTTTAGATAATGATAAAATTTCTTTTATAAAAAAATTACAACCTGTATACCAAGCTATTAAAATAACAAGACAGAGCTTAAATAAAAAAAAATCTCTTATTGCATTTATAGGGGCACCTTGGACTTTAATGGTATATATGCTTGGGGCCAAACAAAGTAAAAAAAATATTGATCTTAAAAAAATAAAATCAAAAAAATTTGAAGTTGATTTAATAATTGATAAATTACACGAATATCTTTGCACACATATAGAAAACCAAATTAACGCTGGTGCAGATGTCGTGCAAATTTTCGACTCTTGGGCAGGACTAATATCTAATAAAGATTTACCTAAGTTTTGCTATATTCCTAATTTAAAAATTGTAGAGTTTTGTAAAAATAAAGGAATTCCCGTGATATGCTTTCCAAGAGGCATTAGAAAAAATTATAAAGAGTTTAACAATATAGTTAAACCAAATGGTTTAAATATAGATTATGATATTGATCTTGAATGGGCAAAATCAAACCTAAAAGACACCGTCATTCAAGGAGGGTTAGACCCGAAGACTTTACTAATGTCAGAGCAAGAAATTATCAGTAAAGCAAAAAGATATTTTGATGCATTTGAGGGATTACCTTATGTTTTCAATCTTGGACATGGTATGCTTCCTGAAACAAATCCGAAAAAAGTAGAAAATCTAGTTAAATTCTATAGGGAATACAAAAATGAAAGATAGCCACCCAGAAGTAAAATTTGGAAAAACTGGGATTCTTTTGATAAATCTAGGAACCCCGGACTCAACAAGTTGGTGGGATATAAGAAAGTATCTAAAAGAATTTTTATCTGACAGAAGAGTTATAGAAGTAAACCCAATATTGTGGCAACTAATACTAAATTTGTTTATTCTTACTTTTAGACCATCAAAAACAGCTCACGCATATAAAAAAATTTGGAGAAAAGAAACAAACGAGTCTCCACTACTTTATTTTACTAGAAGTCAAGCGCAAAAATTAAATAATAAAATTGGAAACGAAAAAATTATTGTAGATTTTGCTATGAGATATGGAAATCCTAGTATTAAATCAAAACTTTATCTACTCAAAAATAAAGGGTGTGAAAATATTATTATACTTCCTCTTTACCCGCAGTATGCTGCAGCTACTACCGCTACTGTTTGTGATGAGGTTTATAGGTCATTAATGGGTATGAGATGGCAACCAAGTTTACAAATTATTCCACACTATGAAAGCGATCCAATTTATATAAATGCATTAATCAAAAGCATAAAAAGCAAGTTAGCAAATATAAGTTGGAAACCAGATTTAATAATTTCTTCATATCATGGAATTCCAAAAAAATATTTTGATAAAGGAGATCCGTATCATTGTTACTGTCATAAAACTACTAGACTTATGAAAGAAAAGTTTAATCAAATTGATATTCAACTTACATTTCAATCAAGGTTTGGGCCTCAAGAATGGTTGACGCCCTATACAGATAAAACCCTGGAAAATCTACCAAGTAAAGGGATAAAGAATTTAATAGTTATTTGCCCAGGGTTTGCTTCCGATTGTGTAGAAACTCTTGAGGAAATAGATATTCAGGGCAGAGATAGCTTTATCAAGAATGGCGGAGAAAACTTCGACTTAGTGCCATGCTTAAACGATAATTCAGATCATATTGAATTGTTCGAAAAACTCTTAAAAAAGTATATTTGATTATGAATTTTTATCTTTTATTTAAATCTTTACATTTAATAGCTGTTATATCTTGGATGGCGGGGTTGTTGTACTTACCACGTATATTTGTTTATCATGCAGAAGCCAGCCATGACTCTCAGAAAAGTGTTTTTAAAATTATGGAGCGAAAACTTTATAATTATATAATGATGCCAGCAATGTTGCTCTCTTGGTTGTTTGGATTATTATTAATACACAGTCTTGGATTTGGCATTTTTTCAGAACTTTGGATGCAAATAAAAAGTATATTAATTATAATTTTAACTTATTATCACTTATTACTCGGTAAATATCTCAGCGAGCTTGCAGATAATAAATGCACTAAAACCTCAAAATTTTTCAGAATTGTAAATGAGATACCTACAATTATACTTATTGTTGTTGTATTTCTTGTAGTTTTTAAGCCTCTATAAAAAGGCTTGAATTTTTATAAAAAAGTCATATATTTTTAATACTTTCCTATTAATCAATACAATTTCATGAATTTACAAGAATTGAAGCAAAAAAATCCGGCAGAGCTTATTAATGAAGCTGAAAAACTTGGTATAGAAAACCCCAGTACTTTAAGAAAACAAGAAATTCTTTTTGCAATTTTAAAGAAGTTAGCTGAGAAAAATGAGCAAATAACAGCTACAGGTGTTTTAGAAGTGTTGCAAGATGGTTTTGGTTTTCTAAGAGCAATCGAATCAAATTATTTACCTGGGCCAGACGATATATATGTAAGCCCGAGCCAGATAAGAAGATTTGGTTTGAGAACAGGCGACTCCGTTGAAGGTGAAATTAGAGGTCCAAAAGATGCTGAAAGATATTTTGCACTTTTAAAAGTTAATAAGATTAATTTTGATGAACCAGAAAAAGGCAAAAACAAGATTGCTTTTGATAACCTAACACCTCTTTATCCAAACGAAAGAATAAAGTTAGAAGTAGAGACAACAAAAGTTGAAAAAAAACCAGATAATACTGCGAGACTAATTGATCTAGTGAGCCCTATAGGAAAAGGTCAGAGATCATTAATTGTTTCACCCCCAAGAGCAGGCAAAACGATTATTCTTCAAAACATTGCACAATCAATAACCGCAAATCACCCAGAATGTTATTTAATGGTTTTGTTGATTGATGAAAGACCAGAAGAGGTAACGGATATGCAAAGATCAGTAAAAGGAGAAGTGGTTGCATCTACATTTGATGAGCCAGCCTCAAGACACGTTGCTGTAGCTGAAATGGTCATAGAAAAAGCAAAACGTTTAGTTGAGCATAAAAAAGATGTTGTAATTTTGCTAGACTCGATAACTAGATTAGGAAGAGCCTATAATGCAGTAATCCCAAGTTCAGGAAAGGTTTTGACTGGAGGTGTAGATGCAAACGCACTTCAAAGACCTAAAAGATTTTTTGGAGCTGCACGTAATGTTGAAGAAGGAGGTTCTCTCACAATTATTTCGACAGCTTTAATAGATACTGGTAGTAGAATGGACGAGGTAATATTTGAAGAGTTTAAAGGAACAGGAAACTCAGAATTGATTTTAGATAGGAAAGTCGCCGATAAGAGAATATACCCTGCTTTAGATATAACAAGATCTGGAACAAGAAGAGAAGAATTACTATTTGAAAAGGACGATCTGTCAAAAATGAACGTGTTAAGAAGAATCATAAGCCCCATGGGAACAATGGATGGAATTGAATTTTTAATCGCTAAATTAAAAAACACAAAAAATAATGCAGACTTTTTCGAATCGATGAACAAATCAGCAAATTAATTTTACTGTATTGTCTGATTATTAAAATTTGTTTCAAAAAGATAAAAACTAATTATATTTTCTAACGTTTTTACTTTATCCTCCAAAGTTTTTGCTTCAAGAAGTTTTTGCTTTTCCTCATTAGTTATTGGAGAAATCATTGCTAAAGTATTTATTTTTTGTGTATTATCTAATTTTTCAAATTCTTTCCAGTTTAACAATAAACCATTCTTTTTGAAAAAAATTTTGGTTTTTTCCATTAAATTTTCTGAATTTACATCGCGATTAACATCACTTGTATCCTCGGTAAAACTTTTATAATCAACTTCAAATTCTCGGTATAATTTATCATTAGAAATTTCTTTTAATATTTTAAATCTTGATACACCGGTTAAATTAATAAGAATTCTACCATCTTGACTTTTTTGATAGTCGCTAATTTTACCCAAACATCCTATTTTATAGACATCATCATCCTCCCTTTTTGATTGTACCATACCCATAAATTTATTTTTATTGTAAGCATCATTAACTAAATTTAAGTATCTTTGTTCAAAAATATTCAACGGAAGGTTAGTTTTAGGAAAATAAATCACTCCACTTAATGGGAAAATAGGAATGATGTTAGGAAAAATTTTCATAAAAATAGTATATTAAAAAATTGGTCCAACAGATAGAGACATTTTGTACAGAATTATGATCCATAAACGTTTTTTCACCAATCGAATTTAATAAATTTTAAATCTTCAATAATGTAAAATATTCATTATTTATAACAAGTGATAGTATAGGGATAGACTTTAGTTTATAAAATATTTACATTTATAGAAATTAATCACTTAGTTTTAAAATGAAAAAATACATATTATCATTTTCATTAATTTGGCTTTTAGCCGTAGGCTACTTAACTTGGTATAATGGGCTTAAATCATCTGGCAGGTATAAGGGTTTTAACTGGGAAGAATGGCTTTGGTTTGGGTTGATCCCATTAATTTCAATCTATTTATTTTATTTTATTTGGAACCCAGACTCATTTAAAAGATTAATAAAAGATATTAAAGAGCTTTTCTAATGGAACTGACTATTTATTCACCAAATTTAGAAATATATATAAATGATAGCATTGTTCTTGTAGATTATTTTATAGATCAAGTACTACATATTTATTCTAGATTTAATATTAGTAAAATTTTTTAATTTTGATTGAATTATTTTTAATATTAATAGGTTTAATTTTTGGAAGTTTTGCAAATGTTTGTATACATAGACTTCCACTAAACTTAGGCATAATTAAAGGTAGATCTCATTGCCCAAAGTGTAAAAAGAAAATTATTTGGTACGACAATATTCCATTATTATCCTCTTTAATACTTAGCTTTAAATGTAGAACTTGCAAAAAAAAAATATCCAAACAGTATTTTATTGTCGAGCTTCTTACAGGTTTGGGTTTTATATTTTTTTATAAAATACTAGGACTTAGTTTTGACTTTGTTTTAATTTGTATAATATTTTTAATTTTATTAATTATATTTTTTATAGATCTTAAACATTATATTATTCCAGATAGTTTAAATTTTTCCTTAATTTTGATAGGTATTATCAAAAATTTTACCACACAGGACCTTTTAAAATTCAATTATAATTTACCCGATAGTTTATTTGGAGGCGCACTTGGTTATCTAATAATCTGGTTGATTATATCTATTTATAAACAGATTAGAAATAAAGAAGCCATGGGATTAGGTGATGCTAAACTTTTATCAGCATTTGGATTTTTATTAGGTATTAAATCAGTCTTTATTATATTATTTGTAGCATCAGTTCTCGGATTGATATTTGTATTACCTTCTTTGTTACTTAAAAATAGATCAACAGGCTCAATTATTCCCTTTGGCCCATTTATAATATTAGCGGCGATATTAGAATATTTTTTTAATCTTCAGCAATATATGGTCTTATACTAGTCTAATTGTCTCCAACCATCGATGATAATTTTATCATCAGTCTTTTTAGATTTTGATTTTAAAGATACTAAATTATCTTTGGATTTAAGGTCGCTATCTTTAGAGGCTTCACCTGAAATTCCAACTATAATATTATCTTTCTGAACAAGAACTTCGGATAAAACACCAGATCCTATTTTTCTAAAAGTAGCATCTCCACATGTTGAGCTACTACTATATAAAAGAGCGTTACCTGCATCGCAAATTTTTGCAGCATCCAATGGTTCATAAATTGGAAAATAAACTAAATCATTATCAATAGTTGGTTTTGCTGTAACTTTTTTAGAGTTATCTAAATCTTTGAACCAACCTAAGTCATTATCTGTAGGGCAATTGTTTTTACCTGTTTTACATTGACTTACATCACCAGTCGGTAAAACTGGTCTATGGCTTGGAAAATCTTTATCCTTGATACCGTATAATCTATTTCTAACATTTGAATTTTTTGTTTGTAATCTATGTTTGTCACCAGTTCCAAAATACAACCATAACTTATCATTATTTATTGTAGCTTCGAGCGAGTTATAAATGTATCTTCCGTTCGATGAATTAGACTCAGCATTAAATAGAACTGTCTGATCAAACATATTCCCGTTATCCGTGGCATTAATTTTCGTAATTTTTCCCTCTAAGTCAGCTGCATAAATCATAGCACCATGGTAGTTTGCTTTTTGTGTTTGGTCGGCTGTGATAATTGTTAAATCAGCGGGGATGGAATTAACTATATTGCTACTACTAGTGTCAGCTATCTCAATTGTCTTTAAAATTTCTCCTTCACCCTCAATGTCGATTATGTATACAACTGAACCGTAGTTTGGATTTGTGGCTCCGTTAAAGCCTCCCCCGACAGCTGCTACCCATTTATCTTTTCCATTATGTTTAATTCTAAATATATAAGGTGCTGACCAGGCCTCCCCAAGTTTTTGGTAATCGACCCCAGGATTTCCCATTGGTGTACCTGGCGTATAACCATACTCTCTTACTCTTTCAGAGCTATCCCAAATTTTGACGGTATTATTAAAGGTATCGTTTTCAATAGCGAATAAATGTTTCGGTGATTTAATATTAGTTATATCTATAGCGAAATAACCATGTCCGCCAGCACCTAAGGCAGACATTAAAATTGTTCTCCATCTTGGATTATCTACGTTGTCAGTCGTATCATCAAAAAATATATCTTTTATTGTAGCTGTTCCATCTATGCCGTAGATAGGGTTCGAAGCGTTGTCTTTATTAGTGATCATAGTTTTTAATTTTCCGATTACATTTGGTGGAATATATCCCCATAACTCATTTCCATCTCTAGTATCAAAGGCATGAAGTATCCCGCTGTTTGCCCCGGCTATTACAACTTCACTTCGTGCGTTACATGCTTCCCCACAACTATTACCAGTTTTGAAATTATCGTAATTGTTTAAGTAATTATAATAACTCGTTTTTTTATCAAAATTTACTGTGCCATCATTTGAATTTGAGACACCATCTACTGGACCTACAACATTTACATTTGCATGGTAAATATCTGCTAACTTATGTCGAGATTCAGAAATGTTGCTATCACCATCTTCATCAAAAACATCATCTCCTCTGATAAAATTAATTAGACCATCAACTTGATTGTTCGTTGGAGCAGACTGCGTTGTTGGGTATAAATTATCTGGAAAAAGTACGCTCTTTAATTGATCTCTGTTAGAAGTCGTGAAATTATTTGTCCCCTCTATACCGATACCAGCTGTCCATATATTTCTACTAGAAGAACTTTTACTATTTAATTTATCTGCTGCGTCCCATTCTGTGGCCCCTATTTGACCCGTCGAAGAGTCAAATTTATGTTTTTTTAAATGACCTTCCCATTGAGTATTTTTTGAATATTTAAAAGTAGATTGATAAATAAAGTCACCTTTTTGAACATCTGACATTATTGCTGGATTGTTAAAAGTTAAAGATCCTGATACTACTTGTTTAATCGCATCTGTAAGTTTAGCTATCATTTCAGCTTCATTATCAGCATAGAGCGGAGAAACAGTTCCACCGTCAACTGCAAGGTCAACGTACCTTTGTTTTGTACTTGATGATAACGAAGATACTGCAAATCCCACTGAAAAGGTTTTAATTTCGTACTGACTTTTGAGATCTCTTGTTATACCTCTAACTTGATTGTGGCTTGCCCATACACCATCAGATATCACTATTAAATAATTTGACTGGCATTTTGCTCCTGGAATTCTTGGAGATGAAAAACCGCTGTGGCCATTAGCGAAATAATTTTTGGCAATATTTAAAGCAGGTGCAAGGTAAGTTCCTCCTCCGGCAAATACATTATCTACATCTGTGAATATTTTTTTAGCCCCATCCGGAGAAACAGGAACTCTGATCCTTGTTCCATAATAATTGTATCGCCAGGTATCATATCGATAAGGCGCAAACCATCTTATGCTTCTATAAGGATGTCCCCACTCCATTAGACCAAAGTTTGCAGAACTTGTTAATTCAGTATTAGAAACAATTCTTTTAATTACTTTTCTTGCGATATCCATTCTTGAAACAGGCTCGGTAGATAAAGTGCTTACTTTTGAACCTACATTAGATGCATTAAATGATATCTGCTTAACCAATTTATTATATGTATCCGCAACCCATATTCTATCACTGCTATCGACAAATATTCCTCTTGGATAACAAAAATCTCCTCCAGAAGCCCAACAATCTCTACTTCCATATTTAGAAACATATGTTCCACTTGAATTAAATTTCTTAATCATATGTTTTGGTCCATCAGCAACGTAAATATTGCCTGAGCTGTCAAAAGCCACACCGTAAGGATCATAATGGTAATCAGGATATGATCCGCCATAGTCCCATGCTTTCCACCAAGTTCTATCGTAGTTTTGATTAGGTCTGCCGTTTGGTCTTCCTCCAACTTTTGTACAGCTACTACTAATGTAGGTGCCTCCATTAGATATATCGTGCAAACAAACGGATGAAGCTCCCTTACTTGCCACTGCAATTTTAGTGCCATCTGGACTTACAGCAATATCGGATTGATCTCCCCACAGGTTATGTTGGTAATAACTACCTTGACCACCAAAACTAGTAATTTTGTTTAGATTGGATCTTGTTAGAATTGTTATAGAGCCAGCTGCTCTTTGACCATCTCTTTTATTAGCTGCGTTATTGTAACAATAAAAACTACATCTGCCTGTACCAAGATAAATATGACTGTCCGTAACATCAATGGTCATATAAGGAGACCAATAGCCTCCATAGTATTGATGATCTAATTGTTTAGTCCTTATGCAATTTCCGTTTAAATCAACAACATGTATAGATGTTCTAAAACCACTATCTAAATAATAAATTTGATCATTATGAATATCAAATTTAGGATTGGAACCGTAAGATTTTCCGCATGTTTGATTAAAATAAGCTTGCCCACTTCCGTTATACTCAATCATTGCTTTTTTAAATGTTCCATCTGGATTAAAAACAAGCATTTTATAATTTTTCCCCTCAATGACAGTGTTACTTGAAGACCAGACATAAATATTACCTTTACTATCAACATTAATGTCATCTGGATTATTTAAAAAACTTCCGCTAGTTAATTGATTTCCACTCAAGTCCCAGGCCATACTCCCTGAGTTATCTAGCATAAGCATTATATTGGTTGGTACAAGTGCGCCCGTTCCTAAAGGTGGAGATTTCGCAAACACATTAGAAATGAATAAACTAAATAGAATTCCAACTAAAGCAATTTTACTTTTCATTGTTTAGGCTCCTCTGATTTCAAAATAGCTTTTTCTAGCTCATCAATGTTTTCATCGTCAATAATTTCTAAAAATTCTCTTTGATTATCATTTGCTTTAACATTTAAATAAAAATATGAGTTTTGCCCTTTTTCTAAGGAATAAAATTCAGGTTGTTTTTTTAAAACTTTTTTCTGATCTCTTTTAAAGTTTAATTTGTAAACATTATTAGCAATATCAAAGAGTATACTATTAGGTACATTGTTTTCATAATTCACTTTTATTAAATCATTCTTTTTAAAAAAAAGATTAATTGTTATGCCGTGAATTTTCGATAAATCTTTCACGCAAATATCATATGAATTAATATTATAAATTAAAATGCCATTTTCTTCAGGCCCATAGGCATAAATATTTAATTCCTCTAATTGTTTCTTTGTTTTTCCAGGAACTAATTTATCAAAATCACATTCGTAAGCCATTAAAAATTTTGGAAAGAATAAAACTAAAATAATTAATAATTTTTTCATTTTAAAACCACATTCTGAATTAGTCTTACAATAATATTTTTATTTTCTTTACATTCATTATAGCTTGCGTTGCAGCCACATGAAAAAATTGTAAATCGAGTACCTGAATTACCACCTTGAGATTTATAAGATGT
>CEQL01340021.1_pt1 | contig 17433 bp, 14 predicted proteins | sample 356281 | NCBI WGS metagenome assembly CEQL01 (sample SAMEA2621203, study PRJEB7988) | marine metagenome | biome: marine biome (ENVO:00000447); feature: surface water layer (ENVO:00002042); material: "saline water (ENVO:00002010), including plankton (ENVO:xxxxxxxx)" | depth 5 m
ATTTACATAATTTACATAATTTATATTATTTACATTATGGGTTACACATATCTGTGCTGCACGGAGAGGGGTTCGAACCCTCGCATCCGAAGATAGCGGGTCTTAAGTCCGCCGCCTTAGACCACTCGGCCATCCGTGCTTTTTCCTATGCTCCCGTGCGGGCTCGAACCGCAGGCCTTCGGCTCATAAGACCGATGCTCTAACCAACTGAGCTACGAGGGCAAAAGAAGAATTAGATATATGCCATACCTACACTACTCTACAAGGTTCCCTTTAAGCCTCTTCAAATTATATTTTAGAGACTATATATATGGCCCTTCGCACCAGAAAAATGCGAAAAACCAAAACTCGTTCTCGAAAAATTAAACGACGAACTAAAACAAGAAAAACCCGTAAGTGTAGAACATGTCATAAAAAACTAAAAAATGGAAAAAGAAGAAAAATGAGAGGCGGGTGAGGAGGATTAAATCCGGTAGATAATACTAATTAATCACGAAATACTTTGTAGCAGTATTTATAGAATGACGACAATGATTCGTTACCTTGTAAGGTGTAGGAAATCATAGTTTGATATATAAACAAACTGATATAAAGAGACAACATATGAATACTATATATTCAAAATGGTAAAAGTCTGTGATTCAGATTATCCGGCGGATAAAGAAGAACAATATAAAGAATACTTTGAAAAGTACCCGTTTGAACTGAGTACTTTTCAAAAATATGGCATTGAAGCTATCATTAGAGGTCATCATGTGCTTATTACTGCTCATACTGGGAGTGGAAAGACACTGCCTGCTGAATTTGCTATTGAGCACATGTTTGAAAAAAAGAAAAAAGTTATATATACGGCACCTATAAAAGCTTTGTCGAATCAAAAATTTTATGAATTCACTAATAAGTATCCTCATATTTCATTTGGTATCCTGACAGGAGACATAAAAACCAACCCTGAAGCCGATGTATTAATAATGACTACCGAGATTTTGTTAAATACACTTTATAGCAAACAATCCACAAATAAGGATACATCAACTTCTTTAGTAGATTTCAACATGGACTTTGAAAAAGAACTTGGATGTGTTATTTTCGACGAGGTTCACTATGTAAATGACCCTGATAGAGGGAGAGTATGGGAAGAAAGTATCATGATGATGCCCGAACATGTTCAGATGGTTATGTTATCAGCTACAATTGATAACCCTGAAAGATTCGCCAGATGGTGTGAAACAAGAGGTAATACTCCAATGTTTAAATCAGACAAATTTGTTTACTTGGCATCAACTGATCATAGAGTTGTCCCTTTGTCACACTACATATTTGCTACTACAAATAGCGGTGTTTTCAAAACAATAAAGGACAAGACTATTCAACTGCAGATAAAAGAAGTCACTGATAGACTTATGTCTATCCAAACATCGCAAGGAACGTTTTTAGAACCAAACTATCACAAGGTAAAAAAAGTGTTAGATTTATTTGAAAAAAATAGATTACGTATGAATCGGAAACACGTTTTAAATAAAGTATGTAAATTTATGGCAGAAAAGAATATGCTTCCCGCCCTTTGTTTTGTTTTATCAAGAAAACAGCTTGAAGTATGTGCTAATGAAATAACAACTCCACTTCTTGAAAAAGATTCAAAAGTTCCACATATTGTCCGCACTGAATGTGAGCAAATTATTCGTAAGTTACCAAACTATGAAGAATATCTTCATTTACCAGAATATATAAACGCAGTCGCTTTACTTGAAAAAGGAATAGCAATTCATCATTCAGGTGTAATGCCTGTTATAAAAGAGATGATTGAACTTTTATACGCAAAAGGTTACATTAAAATTTTATTTGCGACGGAAACATTTAGTATTGGTGTGAATATGCCCACCAAAACCGTTTTATTCACAAGTTCATCGAAGTTTGATGGAAATGTTCAGCGGACCCTATTGTCACATGAATATACCCAAATGGCAGGAAGAGCTGGTCGTAGAGGAATCGATAAAGTTGGTCATGTTATTCATCTTATTAATTTATTTTCAAAACCGCTAATTGATCATATAAGTTACAAAAAAATGATGCATGGAAAACCACAATCATTAAAAAGTAAATTTAAAATTTCTTATAATCTGCTTTTAAATCTAATCGATATTGGTGACACTGATTTTCTTACATATACAAAACGGAGTATGATTCAAAATGATATTGAAGGTCAAATGGACTATATGAATACCCAAATTCGAAATTTAACTTCAAAACAAAACGAAAGTTATAATTATTCAGCACCTTATTACATTGTTGAGGAATATATGGAACTAACGTCAACTGTAAGCAATTTAAAAAATAAAAAAAGACGTGATACAGAGCAAAAAATGACTGAAATTATTAGTGAATTCCCTAATATAAAAGAAGATTTGACTAAAAAATACAATCAAAATGTTCTTCAAAAAGAAATCAATGATTTGTCAAATCAAATATCTGATATGTCCAAGCTTATGCACAATAATGTAGACGGAATAATGAATATTTTACAGGATGAAGGTTTTATTCAACGTCCATTAATTTTTATCTTGGATGAAAACGATAAAGAAAACACAATTGATGCGAGCAGTTTATCTTGGGAACTTACCACAAAAGGAAAGGTAGCATGTCACATTAGGGAGGTTCCTTGTCTTGTTTTTTCAGATATTATCTGTAGTAAAAAGCTCTATGAATTGACTGCTAAACAATTGGTTGCGTTATTTAGTTGTTTTACCAACGTTACAGTTAGAGAAGATATAAAAGTGATGGGTCCCCATTCAGGAGACCAAATAGTAGACGAATTAGCTCAAGATATTATTGAACAGAATTGGAAATATCTTTCTAAAGAACAAGAATATGGGCTATCGTTAAGTGGAACATCAGAATCATCCATAAACGATTATCATTATGATTTAATATATGAAACCGCACAATGGTGTGATTGTAATAATGTAGAAGATTGTAAACGTTTACTACAAAATTTAGAGTATGAAAAGGAAATATTTCTTGGTGAATTTGTAAAAGCATTGATGAAAATATCAAATATAGCAGCAGAAATGGAAAAAATAGCAGAACTTCAAGGAAGAGTCGACTTTTTATCTGTGTTACGGGAAATACCGGGTTTAATTTTAAAGTATGTTGTGACTAATCAATCTTTATATATTTAATATACAAATGCCAACCTCTATTTGTAAAGAAAAAAAAATTTGTTTGGCATGGAATGCCAAATGTGGATGCACGCATATTAAACAAATTTTTTTTATGTTACGCGACAGATTAGAAAACTTAATGGTGGCAAATGGACTCCGTCCTCATTCGTATAAAGAACATTCAAACGGTTGGCATTATCCTGAAGATAATAGTATTTATACATTATTTGTTGTTATGAGAAATCCATACTATAGAGTTGTTTCTGGGTTTTTAGATAAATATCAAATAGGAGGTCAATTTCGTCACATTTGGCCCGAGGATAAAATCTGTTCATTTTCAAACTTTGTAGATGAACTTATTAAAAGAAATGATGATTTTGTTGACTCACATCATTTTTATCCACAAACTGATTCTTCCGAATCATTTAAAGACCCTGACTTTAAAACTGACAGTTTTAAGGATGTTAAAGTAATGGACTTGAATGATATTGATTACCAATATTTAGAAGAAAAATTTGAATTCAAAATACTCGAATCAGCGCGAAACTTTAAGGGTCATCATACACATAAAATAACAACAACAACAAATAATGCTAAAAAATTACCACCTGATTCAATTCCTGAAAATATAATGAATATACCAGTTGAAGATTTTCACCCTCATAAATGGGTTATTCCGTATAATAAATTTTATAATTTGGAATTAGAACAAAAAATAAAAAAGTTTTTCGCATCAGATTTTGAATTTGCTTTACGCTATGGAATTGAGTATGAAAAAGAATTTCAAAAAACCAAGTGTTAAATTTAAATATGATTTATGGGATGATATTCTCAATAAAAATTTCTGTATATTTTATATAATGTTGGTTAATACAGACCCTGACCATGAAACACTACCACCTCCACCCCCAGTTTCTGAGACAGGCACTGAATCATTGATAGCAGATAAAATATCTGAAAACGTAAAAGATGTTAATGAAAAAGCAAAAGAAGCCCTTGAACAAGTAGGAGATGAAATAATTCAAGATACAATAGCAGATGTCAAAGATGATATGGAAGAAAAGCTTGAACAAATAAAAGATAAAGCAGAAGAAAAAATTGACGATTTGAAAGAAGAAATAGAAATTAAACACCATGAAGCAATAGAAAAGGTTGAAGATGTAAAAGAACAATTGCTTGATAAAAAAGAAGAAATAATTGAAAAAGTTGAAGATAAGGTTGATGATTTAAAAGACCATGCTCATACTACTGCTGAGAAACACTCAATCTGGGTTACAATTGGTTATTATTTTGTATGTAGTTGTATTAGGGAACATTTTAATGATAAAAAAATAGAAAGTGAAGAAGAACCTCTTGCGGAGACTTCAAAATCAACTAAAATCTAATTATTGAATTTCTATATAAGTATTTTATTTTATATCTATTATGAGTATTAATAAATATAAATTTTTAGACAAATTATCTTCGGGTAGTTTTGGTTTCGTTTACAAAGGAATTCACGAGAGAACAAATGAATTTGTAGCTATTAAAGTAGAACCCCGAAACTCTGAAACAAACAGTTTAAAACACGAAGCTAAAATTTATCAATTTCTGACTGGAATAAGAGGAATACCATCTTTAAAATGGTTTGGATTTGATAAAAACTGTACTTATCTGGTTCTTCCTTTCTTTGAGGAATCTTTGAAAAAACGAAAAGAACGCTTGGAAAAATTTTCATTACAAGATGTGTGTGTTTTAATGAATTCAACCTTATTGGTATTACGAGAATTACATAAAAACAATATGGTCCATTGTGACATAAAACCTGATAATTTAATGATCAATAATAATGATTTGAAAATGGTTTATCTTATTGATTTTGGTTTCACTCGAAGACATTCACCAGAAAATAAAAAAACTAATTCAAGTGTTGGAACCCCTGATTATATGAGTCGTAGAGTTCACGAAAAATACCAACCATCCTATGTGGATGATATTGAATCATTATTTTATGTATCTTTGTTTTTGTATTATAAATCTATTCCATGGTCAAGTCAGTCCAACCCAGATATTATAAAAAAATACAAACATGCTTTGTTTTGCGATACACGAAAATTACCAGATTTTTTTCAAAGATTTGCTGTCCTTATTCATTCTCCATTAATAGATTCTGACATGAATTCATGGTATGAAAAATTGTTTACACTATTTCAATCGGGTCAGAAATAAGTGGACACATTGAGTAAGTTGCTTTGTAAAACACATTATCCACAGTGTGATTTTTTTTTACCAATTTTGGGTCACAATATACATCAACTATTTCATCGGCACAATTATTTTGAATAGCATATTTACCCATCATCCACCAATCATTCATTGTTTTTAATCGAAAGGCATCTTTTTCCATACCAATTTTTGAAGACTGCATTTCCACTAATTCATCCTCAACTTGCTCAATAAAATTGGCATAACTATCTATTTTTCCCTTTTCATTTTGTATTCCATAACTTATCTGGTGCTGCATTATTCTTCCGAATTGCCTAATATATCTATTTTTACAACCTTGTAAAAGAACAAACCCCATACTATATGCTCTGTCAGTAATACAAGAGAGATTATATTTCTGTATTTCCATTAACATTTTATTTCCACTTTCTACCGACCCACCAGGGGTATCTAAGTAAACATATACATCCTTATTTTTTAAAGAATTCAAATTATAAACAAACGCACTTGCTAAATCACTATCAATAGTGCCACGAACCAATACATGATTGGTTGAATTTAAAGTAATTCCTTGAAATCCAAAAAATTCTCTCAACATACCCAAAAATAATACTAAGAATAGTATATTCATACAGTATTAATACAAAATATTTTATTTTCAAAAAGTATAGAGTTTACGTTAAGCAGATAAGATTAAATTATTTTAATAAAATTAAAAGATGTCTAATTCAAAATACGAAGTTCCAACTGTACAAGTTGATGGGGTGGTAAAAAGCGTTCTTGACAAATATGTAGGTAGAGCTATTGTAGGAAAAGAAAAATACGGCAAAACTATGGATAGAAAAGATTTGAATAAGAATGAATGGTTAACACATTTACAAGAAGAACTTATGGACGCTACGTTGTATATTGAAAAATTGAAAAGAATGGAAGAGAAACTTTGCGTTGTTTTCGTAACAAATCAAAAATACTTGGAGAAGTTTTATGCTACTTGCTCTCAACTTCGCTCAGTTGGTAACTACAAAGGAGACGTATGTTTGATTATTGGTGACGATTTAAACAATTCCGAATTTAGAGAAAATGAATTTATAACAAAAAATAATATTATTGTAAAGCATTACCCGGATACACAGTTTACTCCAGAATTTTTAGAAAAGCAAAAACAACTAAATAGGGAATCCTTTTGGGTTGAAAAACTTTTTCAATACCATAAATTATATTTGTTTACTGATTATTTTAAAAAGTGGGACTATATTTTTTACTTGGACTGTGGAATTACAATTCTTAATGACATAACCCCCATGATGGAAATAAGAGAGAAAAATACATTATTAGCTCATTCAGATAGTTATCCAAAATATAATAATAATCTTGATTATCAGTTTGACACGTTCCAACCTGAATTTCAAAAATTGAGAGAAACATATTCTTTAAATAAGGATTATCCACAAACTACAATTATGTTATTTGACACCTGTTTAATAGAAGATGACATGCGAAATAAACTTTGGGAACTGGCACAGACATATCCCATTAGTGTAACAAATGACCAAGGAATTATAGCACTTCATTTTACATGTATCAACCCTGTATTTAAACAGATTCCCATGAAAAATAACGAAACATATTTCTATGACTATTTTTTGAGAAATTATGGAGAACCTTATATTATGGTCAAGGATACAGTTTTTGGCCATTAAAAAATGAAAATGAAACAGTATAAAAGAAATATGTATGTTAGAATATACAATGAATATTGAAATTCAGGATAAATCAAAAGCAGAAAGTTTCTGCAACATTTTCCAGGTTGTCAAAACATTCTCAGAACATGTTAATTTAACAATAAATGATGAAAAACTCTATGTTCAATCAATGGACGCAAGCCATATCGTAATTTTTGAAATTCATCTACCCAAAGAATGGTTTGATGTATTTGAAAAAGGTAGCAATGAAGAAAACATAACCATTGGTATTCACGCTGGTGTTCTTGGCAAAGTTCTAAACACTCGCGATAAATCTCATAAAATTATACTTAGTGTAGAGGATTCCTCTTCTGATAAAATTCAAATTCATTTTAAAGGTGATAATGAAATTACCTCTTTGGATAAGCATTTTCACCTACCACTTATGGATATAGAATCTGAGATGCTTTCTATTCCCGAATTTGATTGTGATGTAAACATAACAATTCCTTCCTCAAATTTGTCTTCAATTATTAACCAACTTCAAATATTTGGTGATAGTTTAGATTTTGTTTGTTCACATGCTGAAAATAAAGTAGTAGTTAAATCATCTGGCGCCGAAACTGGAAAGATGGAAGTAGATATTGTAAATTCACCACAAACGGAGTGTGTAATAAAAGATGATGTTGACATGAAAGTATCGTTCGCCCTCTATAAAATGCACGATATATGTTGTAACACAAAATTATCAAAAAACGTTAGTGTTGGTATTTCAGATTGTTATCCAATCTGTGTGACTTATGATGTAGGTAATAACGGAAAAATGCTGTTTTATTTAGCTCCCAAGGTAGATGATTCATAAAATAAAAATTTAAATTACATAAAGCATTTAATTTAATATATAAAAATCATGTTTCAATTATTATATATTATATTAATTTTACAATGTTGTTCTTCTGTAAGGTTGTTTTCAAATTCAAAAATAAATAAAGTAAATATAGAATTTTTTCATGGCTCAAATATTGACTCCTCTTTTTATTTACCATTTCTAAATGAATTACAAAATTCATATAAATTAAAATTTTCAACACCAAATTACATCACTTGGCCTTTTTTCCCAAAAAACACAATACTAATTGGCCATTCTTTTGGCGGGACTATATGTTTATTGTATTATATGATTGAAAAACTAATGGGAACTTCAAATATTAAAGCATGTATTTTAATTAATAGTCATTTTAATCAAAGGGAAGTCATGCCCTATCCAAAAATAGATATATCATCAATACCGGTTCCTGTTTTAACAATATTAACAGATAATGATGAAAAACTTCCAATATTCAAAGCTATTGACGATGCTATTTATGTAAAACAAAATAATATAGCTAATAAAGAATTTGTTGCTATAACAGGTAATCATACATCTTGTTTTACCGAGTCACATGAAATGGACCTAACAATTTATCACATAAAGAACTTTTTATTTGATTTAAATCAATATAAAGACAAAAACATAGAAAAGGTATAATCAATATGAGCCAGTCCGATATTGTTTCATCCTCAGCTTCGCGCTTTACAGGTAGAGTTAAGTGGTTTAACAACAAGTCCGGTTACGGATTTATTACCGCTTCCACCGGTGACATCAAGGGAACAGATATTTTTGTTCATCACTCCTCTATTGTTGTCTCTGACCAACAATACAAGTATCTTGTCCAGGGCGAGTATGTTGAGTTTTCGCTTAATGAGCTTTCTTCTGGAAAGCATAAGTATCAGGCCGTTGAGATATCTGGAATCGCCAAGGGTCAGCTTATGTGCGAGACCCGCCGTGAGGTGAGGTCTCTACGCCCTAAGCCTTCGGGTGACAAGAAGGCAGCAAAGGCACGCGGGCCTGGTCCTCGTGACGATGCTATTGATACTTCTGTTTCGGTAGACACAGAGACCGTCTCTGCTTCCGAGGAAGCTGCTGAGGAGGGAGCTTAAAAGATTATAAATAAATAAAAAAGAAACATTATAAAAATAATAAAATAAAAACCAAACCAGTATAAACTTAACACGTTTATACTGATTATAAATACTCATGAGACCAATTGGTATTAATGGTTTTGGTCGTATTGGAAAGTGTATATTTCTTATTTTACTATACCATAATGACTTTTGCGTATCTGCTATAAATGCTCCAGATTTTGATATACAAAAAATGGATAAATATCTAAAAAATGACACTGTTCACAAATATAGCAAAGATTTTTCAATAGAAATTGTAGACAATGATAATTTTAAAATAAACGGGCATGTAGTTCATATTTTTCGTGATAGAGACCCAAAAAACATTTCTTGGAATGAATACAATATCGAAATAGTTGTTGATGCTACGGGGGCCTTTTTAACTGAGGATAAAATCAGGTTACATAACACAAAATTTTCAATTATGACTGCTCCACCCAAAGATAAAACACCAATGTTTGTTTATGGAGCTAATCATACCAAATATAAGGGTGAAAATCATATAAGTAACGCATCCTGCACTACAAACGCAATAACACCCATTCTTCGATTTTTAGAAACAAATTATAGAATATTAGATGCCAATTTTACAACTATTCATGCTGCTACAGCAAGCCAAAAAGTAGTAGATACAGCAGCCTCAAAGAATAGAACATCAAGGTCCATATTTAATAATATAATTCCTCACACTACAGGAGCCTCTTCATCCATTGGAGAAATTGTGCCTGAAGTTAAGAATAAAATTAAAGGAACCTCAGTGCGTGTTCCAGTTAATAATGTTTCCCTTATTGATCTAAACGTGCGATTAGAAGTTTTAACAACACTTGATTGTATTATTGAAAAAATGAAAAAGAGTCCTTTTATAAAAGTTTGTTATGAAAACCTTGTTAGTTCCGATTATATTACAACAACATGTCCTTCAATTGTTGATAAGAATGCCTGTATGAATTTAGGAGATAATCAATACAAAATTATGATATGGTATGATAACGAATGGTCATACGCAAATCAAGTTATAAAATCAATTGAAATGATAGACGAATATGATAAAAAAGATAAATATTTTATTGAAAATATAAATTTAAATAATAAAAATGTTGTTATGCGAGTTGATTTTAATGTTCCGATGAAAGATGGTCTAATTCTAAGCGATTATCGGGTAAAATCTTCTATAAAAACCATTAAATATATATTAGATTCGGGTGCGAATAGAATTGTATTAATGTCACATTTAGGTCGTCCCAAAGGAAATGACACTAAATTTAGTCTCGAACCAGTTGTTGAAATTCTTGAGAATTATTTAGATGAAAAAGTATGCTTCCTTAGAGATGGTATTAGTAATATCTCTTTATCTCCATTAGTTCCTTCATTTTGGTCAAGACCACGAAGAATTTTTTTACTTGAAAATTTGCGTTTCCATAGAGAAGAGACTGAATGGAAGAACATGAACAAAAATCAAATGGCAGAATTTTATAATACTGTAGGTGAGTTAGGAAATGTATATATTAATGACGCATTTGGATCTGCTCATAGAGATCATTTCAGTATTAATGGTTTCGATTATGAAACAAAAGGATATGGATACCTAATACAAAAAGAATTGAAAGCATTAAAACTAATTACAGAAAACCCTTATAAACAAAAAACATTAGCAATCATTGGGGGTGGAAAAATGGACGACAAATTAGCACTGTTAAAAAATTTATCACAAAAAGTTGATACTATTTACATAACAGGTGGAAATATTAACAGTATAATTAAATCAAAAATGGAATCATTTATCAAAGACATTTCCTCTAACAAAGCCTCAATTATTCTAATGGAAGACGGATTAGCAGCAAACAATCTTGATGATTTCCCAACACTAAAGGACACATATTCTTTGTCAAAACAAGGAAGCGAATGCTTTTTTGATATTGGATTAAAATCATTAAACACATTACAAAAATTAATTAGCAAACATTCAATTATTTTTTGGAATGGAACTTTGGGAGTTGTTGAAGATGAAAAGTATTCTTCGGGAAGTGAATTATGTGTAAAAATGCTTCAAGATTCTATTAATAATAATCCTAATCAAAAAATTATAATTGGAGGCGGTGATACAGGAGGTTTCGTTGAAAAATTTAATCATACATTTACTCATATATCCACTGGGGGAGGTGCATCAATTGAATATATTTCTTTCAATAATTTGGTTGGTCTGGAATTTTTTACACATTAAAAAAAATTAAATTAAGATAAAATTACAAAAAATTTTATCTTAATTATATAATTGATTATCATGACGACTTTTAAAAATCAATCAAGTTTGGAACGTGCGAATACCATTCTTGGATTAGATACGATAAAAAAAGAAAAAATAATATTTGTTTATTGTCCCCCTCGCGTTGGTTCAACGTCTTTGGTATCATCTCTACGTTTATCGGGAAGCCATATTTACAAAGTTCTTCACATACACGATGAAGAAATGTTAAGAATAGTTGGAAAAATAAAAGATGTTACAGTTATGGACATAATTAATTATAACGAATCATTAGGAAGAGAAATTTTTGTTTTTGATATTTACCGTGATCCTATCGAAAGAAAAATGTCTGAATTTTTTGGTAAATTAGCATCTTTTCACTTTAATGCTGAAATTAATGAAATTGAAAATTATTGTATGGAAAGACTTTCCAAAAGATTTAACAACATTTTTCCATACATTGGAAAAGATGATCACTTTTTAGAGAAATATGTGCCTATCTTTAACGATATTCCAAAACGTTTTGATTTTTCAAAAAAGATTCTACACATTAAAAAAAATAATATAAATTTTTTAAAAATTAGACTAAGAGACTATGAAAATTGGAACAACATCCTTAGTCCAATATTGAAAATAAAGATATATCCGATTGTTGATAATCGTCGGGTTACATTAGAATTAAAAGATTTGTATACAAAATTTAAAAACGAATACAAAATTCCAACAAATTTGTTTGACCTTGTTAAAAATGACAAAAGTTTTACTTATTATTTATCACCAGAAGAAGGGTTCAATTATGTTAAAAAATATAAAAATAGATTAACTTCTGATTGTGAACACTTTTCAATTGAACAATATAATGCGTATACATTTGTTTCTTCAGAAAATCAAAAGAATATTGATATTGAAAGTGACCACTATTTTGACGAGGGATGTCAATGTGAATATTGTCAACAAATTAGAGCGACAACAATATTTAGATTACAAAAAGGTTTACCACCAAAACAAAAAATACTTCATAGATTGTGCTATCAAAAAATTAACTTAGAACCTAAACTTAACATTCCAGTTTACATAGAAAATAACTCAAAACAATATACAAAAACCGAACGTTTTGATGAAATTATAGAGGCAAAAAGCAAAGCAAAATTAGAAACAGAAAAAATATTGTTTGCCCATACTTTAAAAGAAATAAACGCACACGATCAGATAGATTGTAAAATTGAAGATGAGGAAGAAGAAAAAATAATTAACGAACAAGAAAATGAAGAAGAAATGATAGATAAATCGCTTGACAGCTCTATCCTACTTTTTAAAGCTCAAAAAGAAGTATTGGAAGCTGAAAATAAAAAACATCTACAAATAGCATCTGAAATTAAACAAAAAAAACAAGACGAAATAAAATTACAAATCGAAGAAAACAATAAAAAAAGAGAACAGGAAATGATTGAAAACGAGAGAGATTCTCAAGAACTTTCTTATATTGAAAAAATTAATACTTTAAAAGTTAAAGCACAACAAAAAATACAAAAAGCAGTCGAGGAATCTATTCGGTCAAAAAATGAACTCAAACAAAAAAAAAAGCAAGAAATTGAACAGATGGATTTCAAAGATACTGCTTTATCCCTTAAAAAGAAATTACTGAAAGAAATATTTGAAATTTCTGGAAATCAGAATCAAACTGTAAATCAAGGAAATAGTATTTCCGCACAAAATCTAAAAGCAAGAGAATCTTTTATTTCTAATAAAAAATTAAACAAGGCAAAAGAAACATCACTTTTATCTTCTTTAAATAATAAAGATTCATTAAATTTTGAATTCAATCAGATGGATTATATGAATCAACCACCACCAATTGATAGAAAAAATCTAATACCATCTGAAAGTGTTAACAGTTTGAACAGTTTTAACTCTTCATCATCATCATTATTATCTTTAACCGAACAACCAAATAGGAATAATATCCAAAATACTAATTCCACGATGAGACGCGTTTATAAAAGAGCTGATGGCTCTTTTGTTTATTTTGTAAAAGAAAAAGATTCTAATATAATGAAAATGGTTAAAGCTGACAGTCCTTTCTCAAATAACTTAGATCAATCTACGAGCTGAAGTCTTATTTTTCTTTTTAAATTATCCTCGTCATGAAACAAATATAACTTAAATTTTTTAGTTTCAAAATTTTTATAATCATCGGGTATGTATATTCTCATTGTCAGTTTTAATTCAGACAAATATACAACGTATTTAAACATGCCGTCATGTCTAACTACTTTATCAAATATAACTCCATCGTATTCTTTTTCCACAACCTCTGAATTATTTGTGTAAAATTCCAACATACTACAATCGCTTTGTATTTTTCTAATGGACCTCATCGATGTATTTATATAGTCAAGTTGATCTACAGTTGTCCATTTTTTATAAAATTCAGCACATAATGCACTTAGAGGCATTAGGTTATTAATTTCTTGAAATTTTATCATATTTAACAAATCCACCAATCTACGTATAGGGCTTGTAATATGAATATAAGCATCCATATCCATCAGTTCGTGTCGAACACCCCCCTTATTATTGTCGATTAGAGACCCATCAATATATTGACCACCCGAACTATACCAAATTTTTATAAAATTTTCGATTTCTTCTGGTAAATCATTTGGTATGTCGAATCCATCTGGTTTTAAGACACTGTTTCGAAAAAGGCCTTGTTTTTCTTCGAGTAAATTTTTAGCACAATAATAATTCATCATTGTCATTAAATAACTAACTACGTCATGACTCGACTGAATATTACGAATATATTGGTATTTTTTTGAAAGTTCTTTCACTGTATTTTCTAAAAATACATAATCCGACATTTTCATTAGTTCTTTTTCTTGATATCGATAATTTTTAGATACTTTAACAACACAATTTTTATAGGTTACATCTTTAATTTCAAAAGTCTCTTTGTCAATAATTAAATCCATAGTCATCGCAAAACGAGGGACTTTTTCTTGTAAACTACACAAACTATCTGAAAGAATAGTAGGCAACATGGGTCTTTTTCTGTCTGGTAAATAAATTGTAGCAACCCTTGTGGAAAAAGAATCCCACAGGTTCATATAGTCCATAAGGATTGTCACATTTGCTATGTAAACACTAATAGTAATATTTGTTTCAAATTGTTTAATGCTAAACCCATCATCAAAATCTACACTATTTACCGGGTCTATCGTAAATACATTCCATTCATCGTTTCTTCGGTCTTGTAAATATTCCGCTTTTTGATTAATAATTCCATTTAAACCATCTCCCTCAGATAGTTTACGGACCTGCTTTGAAGTTTCTTTGCTAAATCTTTGGATTGAAGCATAAAGACTACGACAATATAGCTGATATTCATAAAAGTTGAATAAAACATCCACTGAACCTATAGTAGCCGTAATTTTACCCAATGGATGTTTACCCTCCCATTCACAATATTTTATAAGAACATAAACGTTAGGGAATATCTTTGAAAATCCCATATGCTTCTGCTCATATGGAACTAAGAAAATTGGTAATCGCATATCATCAGGCACAACACGATACATTAACCTTTTCTTCCCGGTTGTTTCACGACCAAATGTTTTGTTACTTTTTAAATCAAGAACACCAGGAATAATATCCATTTTCCTGGATGGTGATTTTTTTATAGAAACCGCACCATCCTCTTCTACATCAAAAACATCACCAGACAATAGTTTTGACTCTACAGGGTCCAATTTTTCCAACGTAATTGGTTTCATTTCCTTTTCAAGAAAACATTCCCACTCAGAATAATTCCTATTACCAACATGTATTTTAAACATATTTGATTATACCTGGTTAATTATAGTGTAGTGAAAACTTTATATACTATAATTAAATTTATTCCTTATATGGTATCATTTTTTTCTTCTTTTACATTTTCAGCAGTTGGCTCAGTGTTTCCTTCTTTACTATTGTCTACACTATCATATGTTACTTCTTCTCCTATTTTGCTTTTTACACCGTCATGAAGAAGATTCTGTTGTTGAAAAAAATACATACAAATTCTGGGAATGATTGATATGTTGTTCATATAAGTTCGATAACGAAAACAAGCAACAGTTGTATTTTTACCAAATTTTATGCTGTACCACCAATAAGCTGGTATATAAATCATTTTCCCCTTGGTAGCTTTTATGTCAACACATTTTACTTTATCAAAATCCAGCATATATTCATCTTGAACATTCCATGGATTAATTGGTGACCTGAATTCATAATTTATATAATCACTGTGCTCCATCATGTATTTTGAGTTTTTGGGAGGCGCCATGCGAATCTCTATATCACCTTCAGTTACGTAAAAATAATTTCGATAATTCACTTCATATCTCATTGGTGTTGTAACTCCCAATGATCCAAATAAAACATCATAATTACAATTGGAGACCATGTAAGGCCTTAAAAACTCATCGTGATAACTCATACTTTTTATTCCTCCTGTATCTGTTAAAAACATATTATTGTTTTCAGAAAAATATTTCTTTTCACTATCTACTCCAAATAATTTGGTCGCGCTTCTCATAGGAACTGGCGAATAAAGACTATCGTCATCTGTTTCGGAGAGGGTGCGCATATTTACATCAAAGGCTGAAAATCTTTTTGTGAGTTGTCCAAGTGTTATATCACGTAAAACTGTAGGGTTTGAATACTCAAACATAACTGGTTGTCTGACATCGCATATCTCTTCTAACCGATCCTTCGAATTAGCATCGATTTCATAAACATCTAAATCATTGCTCGTCCGAAGTTGGAACGTGACATGTAAATATAAAAATAATGTGAAACAAAATATAAATAATCCAACTATAAGCTTCATAAACTAATAAAAACACATAATCGTTTTTTTGAATTTATACGTAAATACTATAAATTCAAACCATATTTGATGAGGGAATTATGCTTCATCGTCATCTTCCTCGTCATCATCACCAGCATCCTCTACCTCAAGCTGCACTTCTTCAATACTACTTTTGTCTTCTTCTTCACTATCGCTTTTCGATTCTTGAGCAGAGAACTTTTCTTTAAGTTCAGCTAATTTCTGGTTTACATCAAGCGCAAAACTTTGGAGTTTATATATTTGATCTTTTAATTCACGAACTTCTTTATCCAAATCGACAACCTTAACTTGAACTCCATTTATAATATCCAGTTGTTCAGAGGAAATTGACTCACCAGTTTTTTCTTGAATAGATTTTTCTAAATCGTCTATCCTACTGGCAATAGATTTTACAATTACATTACTGGCAATCGATTCACTACTTTCACCATCTGCTACTTTCTGCGCAATATTATGGATATCGAGTTTTTGAAGAGCCATCTCTACACGTCCAAGGCGTATTGTTACAAGAGCAAAGGCATCTGAAACAGACAATCCCTTAGGTCCAGGTGCCTTCTCTTCCACCTTATCATTTTGTGGAGGAGTCATTGCTGGAGGTTGTTTAGAAAAACCAGGTTGACTTGGTCTCCCAGCACTACTATTACTACCTCCTGCACGTCGAGCACGTGCTGCTGCTACAGACCTGGAACTACTCATTTCTATAAAATAATAAGTTGTTTTTAAGTTTTCAACGCAAGAATTCATTTCTTCATAGTAAAAATATTAATTTCTTCTTATAAATCATATGGAAAGTTTAGATAATAACGGAGGGGCAGCAGGCTTTGTAAAACATGTTTTTAAATTTGATGATGCATCCAAAGCTGATATGTTAAATATTGTCCAGTACGCCTTTGTGGCACTTATACCAGTTATAATTGTGAATAAAGCGATGGCTACTTATGTTCCACAAGCAGACGATAATAAAGGAAATGTTGAAATTAGCTTGGAAGTTTTATTACAAGTATCCCTTATGTTTTTAGGCATTTTCCTTATTCACCGAATTGTTGATTATATTCCCACTTACAGTGGAGTTCCTTACCCCGAATTCAAAGTTACATCAATTATTTTAGCAGTGTTAATGATTACCCTTAGTCTTCAAACTAAATTAGGAGAGAAAGTAAGTATTCTTTGCGAAAGAGTTAGTGACCTATGGAATGGAACTAATGAAGCCGAAAAGAAAAAACAAGCTAAGGCTGCTGCTGC
>CEQL01130939.1_pt1 | contig 17214 bp, 17 predicted proteins | sample 356281 | NCBI WGS metagenome assembly CEQL01 (sample SAMEA2621203, study PRJEB7988) | marine metagenome | biome: marine biome (ENVO:00000447); feature: surface water layer (ENVO:00002042); material: "saline water (ENVO:00002010), including plankton (ENVO:xxxxxxxx)" | depth 5 m
TTGTGTGTTTTCACCTCGTTTTCAATATTGTTGGGAATAATGTCTTTTAGGTATGTTATCAGTCTACTTTCTGCGTATTTAGTGTCACATTTCAAGAATAAAGATTCAAGGAGAGTTGCACATGTATTTTTGAATTCTGAATCATATGTGAAATTATCTCCGGTAGTATCCGTCATACTTTCGAGAGAAGTCATAATTTAGTTATTGTAATCTTTTTATATCATTCTGAAAACTTTTATATTTACATATACTATATAATGCCCCATTGCAACACAGGAGGTTCAAGACGCGGCGGAAGCCATTGCAACACAGGAGGTTCAAGACGCGGTGGAATGAAGCACCACACTGCTGGAAAGAGAAAGACTTATAAGAGAATTAAACGCGGAAGAAAGCTTAAGACTCGTTGTAAGAAGCGCACTATTAGAAAGTGCAAGCAAGCTAAGAAGCACTGCAGAGTGGTAACTCGTAAAAACGGAAAGAGCCACTGTGCTCGCCGCAAGATGGTCCGTTAATTAACCAGTAGTCTGTCTTTCATTTCAATTGTTTTCACAATTGAAACGAAATAATATTTGACATCTCTTATTTATTTGACACGCTGTAGTTTTTGCACTATTTCTCCGGTATGTTGGTTCTTTGCAACCAGAACATCTCCTTCCATATGATGCACAAACTGCTTTTTAAATTTACTAGTATTCTTAGCAGTTTTTATCATTGCGTCCGCACACATTTGACAACATGTCCACAGTTCGTATTTATGACCGTCGTAAGAAATTATATTTTTCTCGTTTGTTGCACGATATTTTCCATTACTATCCTTGTCCATATGAGGACAACATGATGTCCATGAATGCTTTGCCTTTTGATGTTTTTTTGAACATTTTTCTCCCCTAGTGTTCATTGGTTCCTTTTTTCCTCCTCTATGTTTTCTAGTGCTCACTGTAGCCCCTCCGGATTTCTTTGCAGTCTTTCTTTTTTTCTTGGTTTTTCTCGATTTTCTTGACGATCTAACGTCCTTTCCAGTATAACATTTATCGAAAGCGTAGGTCGCAAAATCATCCTTGATTTGCTTTTTGTATTTCTTATTGTTTTCCTTTTTCAACTTATACATGATTTTGTGAAGCTTGTTATGAGGAATAAGTTCTCCTCGAATCATTTTGGGATACATGTCTCCTGATTGCACTTGCTTCAATGTGAGTTTTCCTTGAGCAATCATCATTCCCAGATAGATAGTTGCGTAGTTCGCACCAATGCCTCCACATCTTGCTGTCAATAGTTTTTTTAGTCCATCGTATGCAAGAGAACCACTTACTTTTAATACGTCACAAAACTTGTCCTCTGGAACAAAAAATTTCACACTGCTATAAAAATAATCATGATGAGGTCTGGGAACACAATGTTTCACATCTTCGTCACGAAGTAAATGTTCGTCAAATAATCCTTTCGTCTTCCAGTATGCAAAGCCGTGTCGTGCGGTAGAAAGAGCAGTAGGCTTCCCGAACATTTTTACACATTCCGGATAATAATCCTTGGGTTTTGTGTGATACCAGTTCAATTTTACCATATATATTACCTATGGAAAAGAATTGAACGTAGATATCATTATTCGTTACATGTAGAAAACCATGCTCCGCAATCCAGTAAATAAATACGTTGTTGTCTCCGATCCTCTTCTAGTAAGCATCGACAGGTGTCTAAACGAAGATGTAAAGAATTGTATATATGCATTTATCGATGTTGTTACTAGAACAGAAATACTCTTTCAAACTTATCCAGAGATAAGACAGCGGAAGAAAACTAAGATGTATTTAAATAACAGTGACTATATTAACATATACGAAAACAACTTGCAGAAAAAGATACGCGATCCCAACGATAAGCGTCGATTGAACAGAGATGCAACGAAAAATGTTCCCATGATAGATGCCAAACCAATAAAATGGCAAGGTCTAAATGGAGATATGAAAGTGACGATTCCTCCAAAACACCCTGCAGTTCATGAAGTTGAAAGAGTATGTATGTTCAAACAATTTTCGCCAGTAACATCATATAACTCAATCATCGAGACACTCATTAACGTTAGGGTGTATAAAGAAGGATGGCCTGATTATGAAAAGACATTCGATGATTTTATGAATATGGCTTTATATACGTATATTCGTGGGTTTATAATTTGCACGAATATGTGTATTGCGAGGCGTGAGAAGAAACAACAAGAGATAGAGGAGAGGCGAGATAAGATTCGGAAGAGGCTTAGACAAGAATCACTTGCTAATAAGATTCGGAAGAGGCTTAGTAATGCCAAGCATTGTAAGATTATAAGTATAAGTAAGTAGATAGATAGATAGATAGATAGAGTATTTACATAGTTTCAAAAATACAATTTGTTTGGTTCATAATCTGTGGTTCATTGTATTTTTTTGTAAATCCATACTCTTTCAAAGAGATGTCAACTTGATCTTGATACAATTTATAAAAACGATCTACATCCCGAGTTAATACAAATAGAGAAATGCCCTTATCATCTGATACAATAGAATAATCATATTTGCTTTCTACAATCGGTCCTAGTTCAAGCACCCAATAAGGTGCTGGAGACTGGTCTTTCAACTCTACTGTCAAATATCCACAACAGTCATCATCGTTGTAATATGCAATTCCTGTAATGGAATCATATTTATTATTGGTAATTTGTTTATTCAACACTTTCACAATATTGTCATCACTCAACACATACTCAGCAGTAGAACATACGCCGTTTTTTTGAAATAAATTATCAAAATTATCTTTGTATACTTGATACCATTTCCCCATATATTTGGGTAAATCTAGATCATCCACTGCCTTGTATTCCTTCGAAATGGATACCGTGCAAGCACAAAAAAGAAGAATAGATGCTAATAACTGCATATATATGTATATTTATCACGGTTGTGTTTATATAATAATAACGTAAGTTAAGTTAAATTTAAGTTATTATACTGTGCTTGAAAATTCATGATTATTTGGTGTATTTCTTTTTGACCTGATATGATCTTTAACGGTTGTGTCAAAGTAGTTTCTGTATATTAGTTGATCGACAATTGGTTTGTCTTGATCGAACATGTCCAGAGACATATTGATTTCTTCGGGATAAAAAATTCCAACTTTTGCATGAACGTTTTTCCTAAGGTCGATCAAACTATCCTTTTCAACATATCCAGTATAAAAGTAACACTTGTATTTTTCATCGCTTGAAGTGCTTTTCCATAGAAGCTCTATTATATTTATCTCTAAATTCAATTCCTCCTTCCATTCGCGCTCCAATGCTTCTGTCATAGATTCTCCCTCTTCAACCTTTCCTCCGGGAAACTCCCAGAGACCCGGGTGTTGTCCTTCACTGATTCTTTTCCCCATAATGATATTTCCAAAAGGGTCGAATATAATCCCACAGACAACGGCCGTCATATTATAAACACTATACTACTTATAGATTTGTTTTTAACTAATTCTGGATAATTATTTACCTATGGTCCACCTTCTTTTTCATACCCTTGGGATTTTTGGGATGGTTGGGATTCTTGTGCTTTTGCTCTTTGTCTTGCTCTCATCCTTTCTCGTAAATCATCCTTTCTTTTATCCTTGTAAGACGTAGATTGTGGTGGAGGTGGAGGAAGTGGGTTGAACTTTTTATCAAGCTCTGCATCCGAATATTCAAAACTTATATATGGTTGTTCGATATCTGGGATAATTGTGTCCATATTTAACTTTTTAACCTCATGTTCAGGGCGGGCAGCTACGTCCTGAACTACAAACAGAGATTTACTTTTGCTGGAACCTAACTCTTTTGTAGAAGGTAATATGACATATTTTTTGCCAGGGTATTTGGATGTAGACGTTCCAATAAAATATCCATTATATAATGCATCACTGTAATACACCTTTTTAGGATCAAACTTTCCCTCCTTTCTGTCTTGTTTTATCTTGGCTTGTCTAGCCCTTTCTTCCGCCCTTCTCTTATCTCTTGCCTCCTGAGCTTCTCTATCTTTTCGTTTTTGCCTTACTTGTCTTATGTCGGGGTTTGTGAAAAGATCATCTTCCTTGTCCATTCCTGTTCTTTCTCCTCTCTCTTTACGTTGTTCTGTTGCAAGATCATCAAACGCTTTAGTCTGTTCTTCTTGAGCCTTTTCGAATTCTTCAGTTTTAAGGAATTTGTGAAAAGCTTCGTAGTATTTTTCATGCTGATTATGCACGAAACTCACACTAATCATGCTTTCACCAGGCGATTTATAACGTGCCCTAGTGCGCTCAATATCCATCAATGCGTGGTTTATATCCAAAGGATTTTCTTTAAACCACTCTTTTTGAAAAGCTGCTTTAGCACGCACTGTCGGATACTTTGAGTTGGGATCCCACATTGCAATAGGGTCTTTCTTTTCTATAACTTGAGGGCCTTTTCTGGGTGCATCTACTTGTGTGTCTTCAGTTATTCGTTTATCATGTGGAAGTCTACCTTTTTCATACACCATATTTTTTTCGGTTTCTTCCTTGGAAAAATAGTTGGCAAATTCAGCGTTGGATTTGTTCTGCTCGCCCAGCATGAGCCCTAATATCCACTTTTGCGTATCAGCATCCTCCTTGGCATATGTCTCTTTAAAATCCTTCATACTCTCACTCTGTGGGTTTAATTTAGAGAGAAGCTCCTTAACGCTCATCTTATCAATATCTTCCTGAGAATATACAGGATATGGATTATCCTCGTCATCATCACCACCTGCGCCCCTACGTTTTCTTCTTACAATTCTCTTTTTCGTTCTCTTAATAGAAGAACGTTTTTTTCTCGAGGACTTTACCTTCTTCACGTGTTTTGACTTTGAGACTCGTTTTGATTTTCGGGTTGATTTACTACGCCCCGCTTTTTTTGAATACTTTTTTCTGTTTGTAACTCTCATGGTATATAGTATAAAAATATTAGATTTCAAATTAATGCGTTTAATTAATAAAAAGAGTTGTGCTATAAACACTTAAAGATTTGCGTCAGATTTAAGTAATATAATATGTCCGAAACAGACCGAAATATTTTGACAATCAAAACTGTTCAAATATCTCCGTTTAGAACTCTGATGACTGCCTTAAAAGATATTCTTCTGGAAACCAATATCACTTTTCAAGCAGATGGTATTCGAATTATTAACATGGATAAGAGTCATACGGTTCTAGCTCATATGCACCTCGGTGCAGAAAACTTCGAGTTCTACGAGTGTAAAAAGGAGAAGATCATCATAGGCGTAAATATGTTTCACTTGTTCAAGTTGATTAATTCTATCGACAACGATGATACACTCACGATTTACATCGAGAACGATGATTACGCTGATGGGGTTGTTTCTCACCTTGCTTTGAAGTTTGAGAACGGAGAAATCAAGCAGTGCAAGACACAGAAACTCAGACTGATTGAACCTGAACCGGATGAGCTGATTTACCCAGACGTCAAGTTTTCATCCATCATCAATCTGCCTTCCAGTGATTTTCAAAAGATTATCAGAGACTTGTCTGTCATTTCAGACAAGTTGGAAATTAAGTCAGTGGGCAACGAACTTATTTTCAAGTGTTCTGGGCAGTTCGCTTCTGCGGAAATTCATCGCGCAGAATCAGATCATAGCATGGGGTTCATTTTGAAACAAGACTCTTCTAAGATAATTCAGGGAGAGTTCTCCTTGAAAAATCTGGGATATTTCATTAAGTGCACGAATTTGTGTTCTCAGATTGAGATTTATTTAGAGAATGATCTTCCTTTGGTTGTCAAGTATAATGTTGCCAGTTTAGGCGAAATACGATTGTGTCTAGCTCCTTTACCATCTTCATAGATTAATTACGACGTAATATATTTTATATTTACTAATGTTAATATAGACAGATGGCATCCACTAGAATTAGAGACGATCCTGATAGAATACAAGAACAATTACTCCATTCTACATTTTCATGCAATTATAACATGAATGCACCAGGCAATGGTGGTGTAACTCCTGACTACATGGAAGATCCTCATATCCGAGCTCAAAAGTGGGGAGCTAATTTAATGACAAATGCTGTTGATCTGGAAAGTAATCTGTTCGGTATCAGAAAGCTTGGACGCGATTGTTTAGGCAAGGACGAGTATAACAAATCTCCTGTTGATAGCAAGCCTATGCAATACCCCAATAACAGTAAACTTTATGTAGAACAACCCAGAGCAATAGCTCCTGCATGGGAATTAAAGGGAGCTCCCAATACTAGAGAAAAGCCTTATGTATTTTTTGATCCACTTCACGAACCCAAAATATCTTTTCAACAGGACGTGCAGACACGTATTTTAGAAAAAGATTACTTCAATCCTAAATCTCTTCCCCTTACCACTTTGGGAACCGAGTCTCTTCTTCCAAGAATGAATAATCGCTAGAGCAGAGTGATAATAAATAAGTATGTTTGTAATTATAATATACTTATTTAGTATATATATAGACATGGAATCTTTACTAATACCAATCGTAGCTCTTGGTGGGCTTGCGTTAACTATGAATGACTCAAAGGATTCTGAAAAGAAAAATGAGAAAGAAGAAACAGAGGTCGTTGAAAATTACACAAACATGAACAGAAACATAAATAATTTAAGAGCAACAGTAAGTTCCTATCCCGTGAATACAACGAAGGTTATGGACATTCCGTGCGATTATCCTAATCCTAACACGGCAACTGAAAAATATTTCGATCAAAATAATTATTTTCAAAAAAATGTCCGCGGGCAAAATATTCACGAAGTATACTCTCTAACCGGAAACTATGTTGACAAGGATAATCTTAAACACAACAATATGACCCCCTTTTTTGGAAGCAAGACCACACAACAGTCTTTGGATGGAAAAATTGGAGAGTCTATGCTTGATAATATGGTAGGAGCCGGGTCAACAAGTTATAGCAAGAGAGAGGTAGCTCCTTTGTTTAAACCTGAGGACAACGTTCAGTTTTCTAATGGAGCTCCTAATATGACAGATTTTTTCAGATCAAGAGTGAATGAAAGCAATATTCAGAACAATGTAAAACCATTTAAGAGCGAGCTTGTTGGGCCCGGATTGGACCAGGGATATGTTTCCAAAGGATCTGGAGGGTTTAATTCCGGTATGGAGGAAAGAGACAAATACATGCCAAAAACGGTGGACGAACTCAGAATCGCCACAAACCCCAAACTAGAATACAGTTTAGAGGGTCATCAAGGTCCAGCTGGTCATTTTATCAAGAAAACTGGTATGATGGGAAAAATGGAACAGCACAAACAAGACACATTTTACATTCAAGGTGAAGACAGATGGCTTAAAACTACAGGAGAAATGAAGGCACCATCACAAAGATCCAAGCAGGAAATTCATGATACCGCCCGTATGCAATCAAGGTCATACACAGGTGGAGCCGGGCCTGCAGAGAAACAAGCTAATTATATCAAAGGCCAATATCAGCCTACACATAGACAAGTGTTGCCTACCAATCCTTTGACAAACGCTAAGGGACAAGAGGGAGGCATTCATTCACAATTGATTAAAGAGAGTTATTCACACATAACCAATAACAGAGATATCAACAACGAAATGGATTCTCCGTTTGGCAATGCATTTCATGGTGCAATTGGTGCGGTTATTTCTCCACTTATAGATGTGTTAAATCCTACGAAGAAGCAAGAGGTAATAAACAATACCCGCGTTTACGGAAATCATGCTAGATCTGAGGTAGAAGCTGCACAGTATTTTGATCCAAACGATGTCGTTCCTACTACCGTGAAGGAAACAACTCTATATACACCAGATATGTATATGCAAAATCAGAAGGGAGATGCATACCTTGTTACACAACAACAACCTAGTCACACAAAAAGACCTGAAACTAATCAAGACTCATTAAACGGAGTTGGTGGTGGAGCGAATAGATACGCACAAACTGACAGAACCAGTTCAAAGCGTAATAGAGATGATAAGGAAAAAACGGTTGCAATTACGCGTGTAGAGCATGGATCAACAGACATGTTTAACAACACTATTAATCAGAAGAGTGCAAAAATAGATAAAGATAGAAACAATAATCGCATGTGGAATCCTACGAATATGCCTTCTGTTCCTATGTCGAAAGAGGTATATGGAAAACTTACTGAACCTGTTGGGTATCAACAAAACATTGCTGTTGAAAGAATGGCACCTGATTTACTGGATGCGTTTAAACAAAATCCCTATACACATTCACTTTCTTCTACAAGATAATAATTTGATGAATGAATAACTTAAACATAGTATGAATAATATGATTATACTATGTTTCAGATCTTACACGATATTGCGTTGAATATGGCAAATTATTTGTCTGAATTTTTTCTGTATGTTTATGAAGAGTTTGAAGAATCCAAGTTTCTTTATCCGTTAGAAGACATCATGAAGCAATGTTAACGAAATAATATTTGTATAATATAGCAATGAGTTCAAATAATAAGGATGATATGTACAACAACAGGGGTTTTAGGGGAGTTCCTGTGGGTAACAAAGATGCTCTTGAACGATATCTTAGAGAAAGTGAAGCTACAAATATGAGTTCTAGTAATGATAGCGATAAATATGATATAGGATTAAGTATAGACAGTGACGAATCTTCTGCTCCCACTACACCTAGAGATGACAATGATCCTTTTAGACAAATAGGTTCACCAGAAGCTAGGAAGAAAAATGACCGAGAACAGGTTATCAGTGCTGCCAAAAGTGTTATTGATGAGAATCCAGGAGGTGGATTATTTGCGCTGTATGTGAACGATAGTGATTTGTGGCACAGAGCTAGAAGCACTGGTGATTTAAATGCCCTACAAAAATACGCGAATGGACAAGTTGAAAAACCAACTATGAAAAGAAATATTTCCAAGGGAGGAAAGAAGATAAAGAGAACCATAAAGAAGAGAAGAAATGGGAAGAAGACAAAGCGAAGAAAACTAAAAACAAAGACAAAGACAAAGACAAAGACAAAGAAAAAAATGAAAACAAAGATAAAGCGATCATAGGAACCACATATTTAATTTTGTAACTGAAAATCCAGTGACAAAATTAAATTAAATTAAATTAAATGATATACCATAAAATAATCCTTACTTTCTGCTGCGTGATGTCTTCTTTCTTTTTACTCTCCTCTTCTTGTTTGATTTGTTGTTTTTCTTAGTTTTTCCACTCTTCTTATGCTTTTTGGTTCTCTTGTTTTTCTTGAGGGATTTCTTCTTTTTGTGAGATCTCTTCTTCATGGTTCGCTTTTTGGTTTTTCTCTTTCCTCCAGCATTTTGATCTTTACCTTCTTCTTTTTCTTCACCGGCATCATCTCGTCTTTGTCTCTTTTGTTGAAGTTTGTCTCTTGCACTTTCAATGGTCTCCTTTTGTTCGTTTATCTTGGCTTCCACCCTGGTTTCTAGATCAGAAACCAATCCCATCACATACTCCACTACCTTCTGTGCGTCCTGTGGATTAGATAGATCGATGTTGTCTTGATACATGCTACTAATAAGAGTTTTTAAGGCATCGTTGTCGAATCCATCGAAATAAGGATCCGTAGTCCCTTTCTCGTTGATAAAATCTTTCAATTGGGTTATCTCATCCTCAATCTCTCTCCCAATGTTTGTTAGACGTTTAAGATATGATCCCTCCTGTTCAAGGGAGCTTCCAGCTCCAGGATTATTTGGCACTATTTCTCTAAGGTAGTATGTTAGTCTAGCACTCTGAATGGCAAGCATAAAATCAAGATTAGACATAATTTGGCCCTCATCGCTTGTTTGGTCTCTAATAAAGGAATAAAAGTCAGACGGTATTCCGTAATACTTAGCATGATTCCATCCATCCTTACCGTCGTGAACATCCACTATAACTTCAGTGATAAAATGCGCAATTTCTTCAGGGTCGGACATCATGGTCTCCATTTTTTTCTGTATTTCGGCAATTCTGAACTTCTTGAGAATCTCGGTATTATCTCTTTGTATGAAAGCTGCTGCCACATTTTCATCTGCACCTTGAAATGGACCAGCCTTTACAGCAGATAGAGCAGTCATCACCGATTTTCCATTCTTAAAGAAGTAAAACGTTTTCAATGCTTGTTCGTGTTGAGAAAGCAAAAGAATTCGTTTTGACTTTATTTCAGAATCATCACCGGTATATTCTATAATACTCTTAACAGTTTCAGATACACTTGCTCTGTCGAGTTCACTTCCAATAAACTTGTCACCGGGCAATAAAAGACTAATTCCTTGTGTGTAAATGTAAATGGCTCCCTCATGGCCTTTTAAAACTTCGTCATAGTCCTTGATACCGACCATTGATCCCATATTCTCTTCAGTGAACCCACTAATCTTTAGGTATTTGTCATACATTGAGGATGCGCCAATAAGGCTGTTTGTTTTTAATACTTCCAATGTGTCTTTCCCTGCTTGATAATATTTTAGCGCTTCATCACTTGCGGCCCTAAGAAATGTTCCATATTTATTCAATTCGTCTGAAAGACCTTGATATACATTCTTCAATCCAGTCTTTATTTCACCCAACTCAACTCCAGACACAGAAGCAGCAGCGGAGTTGTAGAGTTCGTTTATTTTCTTTTTAGACTCATCTAAAAACTCCGTAGCAGAGTTAATGTATCCACCAATGTCACTCTCTATTGCAGCCTCAACCTCTGCCACCACAGCTGCTTGAGCCTCCTGTGAATCAGCTTGTCGAACAGCTGGATCTGGGTTGTTAACCTGTGCGATCTGACCAGAAAGAGCTGCTAGAACTTGTGCTGCAGTGTCTTCATCAAATACAGGAGATTCTACTATAGGATTTTCAGTTTGCCCTTCAGCCCCTTCACTACTCATTCTAAAAATATGTTATATATTAGCGAAACATATTTTTATGGTTTATTACATGGCTTATCTTTTGTAAATCCGTAATTCATCATTGGAAGCTCTTTGTAGTTATATGTGTCTTTAGGTTTCTCCATAGGACTTGGCAAAGTGCTTGCATCTTCTAAATACTTTTGATATGATACCAAAGAACTATAAACATTGGGGACTGCATAGTCATATACAAGTTTGTTTAGTTCATCTATTTGTTCTTTTATTTTATCCGGTCTGTTAATAGCATGTTGTAAGTAAATAGATCTCATGATAATCATTAGTGTGTCTACGTTTTGGTTAGGGATGATAGTTTTCTCGTTTGTTTTTTGATAAATACCTTTCCTAATACCATTTTGGATAATCTCCATATTTTGTGCAGAAAAAAAGGCTGTTGATAGTTTAGATGGTAATAAAACTCCTTTGGTTGCATCTCTAAATGTTACTGGCTGGTTTGCAGGTATTCTATCATAAATCTTGAACAGTTCTTTGGTGTCCGGAGGTTCCATAATATTGACTCTTCCGTTATATTTGTCCTCTTTGTGTTTGTTCATATATATATGTATTAAGACTTTAATTACCAAATTATTATTATTTTTTATTTACTCAATGTATATTAATATGCTTGAAGTTTTAGGACCATTTCAAAGAACAACGATAATCGTCGCCATAACGATTCTTATAATTTTGCTAGCGGTTATCGCATATTTACTATATAAATCTGCATCCGAAGCAACATGGCCTCCTTCTAGAGGAAACTGTCCTGATTACTGGGCAGATACATCTGGTGATGGTTCAGCTTGCACAAATCCATTTAGATTAGGAAACCCGGCTGCTGGTGGTATATCACAACCTAGAGACTTTAGAATCCAGGGTCAAGCCACACAAGCGTGTAAAACATCCGAGCTTATGACAAAAAGTTATGGATTAACTTGGGACGGAATAACAAACGTTGATGCATGCTCGGACTGGTATAAGAATAAAATGGCTAAACAGGGTGTTAAAATCGCATAATGAAATGGTTTTATCAAAAACTAACATAAACACAAATTGAACTTTATAGTATGAATATTTCAAATATTAATACTATACTTAACAGAACAATCATTTCCGATAAGATTAAATCGTTTCTAGATGACTTTCAAGAGAATAAAACCAATTTACTCAAAAAGAGAGGACTCTATATTTACGGAGCACCTGGAAATGGTAAAACAACCTTCGTAAGAAATCTTCTAAAAGAACATGGATACGACTATCTACTATACGATGCCGGAGACATAAGGAATAAGACGGTTATAGAAACAATAACAAAACATCATATGACAGATAGTAATATAATGAGCACGTTTTATGGAAAGAAACAACATATAGCTATAATTATGGACGAAATAGATGGAATGAATAACGGCGATAAGGGCGGAATCAACACTCTTATTAAGTTGATACGACCCAAAAAGACTAAGAAACAGAAAAAAGAAGACACCACTAACTCGCCGATTATTTGCATAAGCAATTATCATGCGGATAAAAAAATAAAAGAGTTAATGAAGGTTTGTGAGGTATTCGAATTAAAATCCATAACACAAAAACAGATGAACTCATTAGTGAAAGAGTCTATGCCCAGACTAAAGAGTGATTGTAGTAAGTATATCAATGCTCACATTCAAGGAGATCTGCGCAAGTTAAGTTTGATAAATAATATTTATGATAAGAATAAGGAAAATGTTACGGTAGACACGTTAAAAATACTACTTCATCCCAAATCTTATAATGACGATACTAAACGGATAACATATAACTTGTTCAATAAATCCTTATCTATTGATAAACATAACACCATAATGAATGAGACAGATAGAACTATTGTTGGACTTTTGTGGCACGAGAATATAATAGATATACTAGAGAAAGGTAAAAAAAAGGATATGATACTGCTTTACTTGAAGTTTCTTGAAAACATATGTTTCGCAGATTTCATTGATCGTGTCACTTTTCAAAAACAGATATGGCAATTCAACGAATTAAGTTCTTTGATAAAAACATTCTTCAATAGCCATTTACTTCATTGTAACATTAAAGACGAATCTATGATGAATAATGTCTCATGTGAAAACATTAGGTTTACAAAAGTATTGACGAAATATTCAACAGAGTATAACAACTCAGTGTTCATTCAAAAGATATGTCAGCAACTAGGAATGGACAAAAAAGATATGTTCATATTCTTCAAAACTATACGAGAAACTGACTCCGAGAACAAATATGCAATTCTTTATGAAAATCACGATGTTTCAAAATTAGACATTAATCGTATATCACGCTATTTAGATAAACATGTTTCTGAATCAACAGGAGCTTCTTGTGGAGACATGGCGGATTTTGCAGGTGTAGATGATAGTGATAATGGTGTAATTGAGGAATAAACCTTATTATCGACATTACTTTCGATTTAACACTAAAAATTTAATATATCAATATCTTAATAAGATTCAATGTCAAAACTGAGAAAAGAAAGAGAAAAGAAAGAAAAGCGAAAAATGACCAATTGGGAAAAAGTGCAGGCCCTCTTCTGGAGAATAGTAAACAATATTATTAAAGTAGCTGTTTACATTCTTTTAGGTATCGTTTGTGTGGTGCATGCAAGATTTTCTCAAACAAAATTACTCCCCGACTGTCTAGGCGCAAAACCATACACACAGACCGAAGTATTGCCTGAGCAAATTCATTTAGATTTCATACCAGTGACAATTAAAAATGCTCCTTATTCTGTGAAAGCCATGTATCCAGTGAAATCGACAGCAGAAAAAATGACCAATAATTTTATTTTTAATAGTATAAAGTCACTTACAAGTGACCCTAATTCCGGACCGGCGGCCAATTACATTGGGATTGTATTGAAATCGATGGTATATAATTTCTACAATTTCTTCGATATGATGTTCGTATTCATAAACGGAACCTGCCCTGAATGGTTACTCATGGTATTTTCACCCATGGTGTTGTATGTAACATTTTTTGTTACTGGTATCTGGTGCATGGTCCAGGGGTTATACACGATGTTTACACAGCTACATATGATATACGCTAAAAAGGTAGACAGTGAAGATGGAAAAACCGTGACATTTGTAGAAAATGGAGGGTTGTTCAGTGTAATAGATATTGGAAGAACCATCACTTCAATCGTTCTCATTATTGTTCTGTGTGTTTGTTTTGGAGGTGTTGTTGGTGTTTTGGGTATGATTGTGTTTGGAATCGGAATAATGGTTTTAGTTACACCGGTGTTGATGAACAAATATTATTCATCGACTGATGACATAAACAGTGCATTAGCGAAAATAAAACAAGAACTTGCCGGTGATACTGCTGAGTTAAGTGCTCAACAAGGAGGTGGTCCGGACGATGATGATGGAGGTGAAACAGGCGAGAATGGTGAAAAGAGTAGTAATGATGAAGAGAAAGAAGACGGAGATGATGCATCAGATGAAGACAAGAGCGGTGGAGGATATAAGCCATTTTTGTTTAGTCATCATGCCGTAAAGTTCCTGAAGCTTTATAAGCATTGGATAATGATTTACTTATCTATCATGTTAGTGTTTGACATATATGAGTTTTTTGGATCTTATCCGACAGGAGCAATTATCTTTTCAATTATAATTGCTTACTGGATAACTTCTATCTACACACCCTACGACATAAAGAAAATTAAAAACTTTAGCACTGAACATTTAGGAACGAATGTGGCCAAGAAAGATTGTCCGCCACCCCCCAAACCAAAAACGTAAATTAACAGAGGATTATCCAAATAATAAATTGGTGAGTTTATTATTTAGAAGTATTTTGTTTTAGAAAAGTATAAACATGGGTGGTTTAAAAGTATCCGAGACAGATTCAAAAGATCTTCCTTTTGTGAGTATTTGCACTCCCACATTCAACAGACGTCCTTTTTGGCCCATGGCTATCAAATGCTTTGAGTCATACACTTATCCCAAGGATAGAATGGAGTGGATTATTGTTGATGACGGCACCGATTCTATTGAAGATTTGGTGAAGGACATTCCTCAAGTGAGATACTTTCGTATTGAGAACCAAATGGTTTTGGGAAGAAAGCGCAATTTCATGCATGATCAGGCAAAGGGTGATATCTTCGTATACCAGGATGACGATGATTATTATCCTCCTACCAGAATTAGCCACTGCGTGGAGAAACTTATGGAGAACCCAGAGACTCTTGCAGGAGGTTCTACCGTTCTCTACCTATACTTTAAACACATCAATCAAATGTATAGATTCGGTCCCTATGGTCCCAACCACGCGACTGCTGGAACATTTGCATTCAAAAGAGAGTTGGCAGAAACAAGTAGATATGATGATCACGCCGCCCTTGCCGAGGAAAAATCTTTTTTGAAGAATTATAGCGTTCCTTTTGTCCAATTTGATCCTATGCAAACCATTCTTGTATTTTCTCACATTCACAATACCTTTGATAAAAAGGAGCTTTTGAAGATGGCACCTAACCCTACCTGTAATCCTGATATGAGTATTACTGTGGAACAGTTTGTCAAGGACCCTGAAATCCTCAAGTTCTTTATGGAGGACATTGATGGCATTTTGGAGAAGTATGAACCAGGTGATGTTAGAAACAAACCTGAGGTTGTGAACCAAATTGAGTTGATCAACAAGCAAAGAGAAAACCAATACAAGGAGATGAACGAGATTCGCATGAAGACTATGGAGAATGAAGATGTAAAGAAAGTCATCGCGGAGTTCCAGAACCAAGGTGCGGAAATCCAGAAAAACTACGGAAAGATGCAGGAAGTGAACAGAAGATTGTGTTTGAAGATGAAGGAGATGAATAACTTTGTTGCTGGAGTCTTAGACGCGGATCAACTAAAGGAGATCGAGACTATTGCAGCTACACCAGCTCCTGTCAACATTGAAGTATCTGAAGTTGTATTTACTGTTGTTCAAGATGAATCTAGAAAGGGTATTAACCCTGATTCTTTGAATCAAGTGATGGGATTTGTTGGTAGCAATCAACTATCATTAAAGTTGAAGGTTAACAACAGTCCTGAAGCTCAACCGTTCAGTGTGAATAATGTCCCTCTTCAGTTTGAGCCTCACAAGGATGAAGCTCAACAATGGGCTGCTCTTCAACAAGGTGGTGCTGCTAATGCACAACTCCAACAGTCCACCCCTCAGGTAAACTTGGGTGGAGGACAGAAGGCAAGCGATGAGGATATTGATACTGTTGTCGAGCAGACCGGTGTCACAAAGGAGGAAGCTAACAGAGCCTTACTAGGATCTGGAAACGATGTTATTACTGCGATCATGAACATTGATGATTTTAAAGGAGATGCCACAGTCGCTTCGGGAACTGTCAGCGAGGATGATGTGAAGACTGTCATAGACCAGACTAATGTTAGTCGCGATGTTGCTGTGAAGGCTCTTATTGGTGAAGGCAATGACACCATTGCAGCTATCATGTGTATTGATAATTATACACAAGATAATGTTGAACTTGTTGTTTCTGAGACTTAATTTTACTCCTTCTCTTTTTTATCTTTATCATTTTTTTTATCAGTATGATGTTTCACACTATATTTTTCATATCCGTTGTATGCTATGTAAAGTGAGATTAATCTCCCTAGAACAAAAATAACCATCGCAGTCTTCATAACGATTGTTTTCTTGATATAGTCATGAACCAAGAAAAGAATACATGTTACTAGATAACACATACTATCCATAAATGAGAAAACATGGTTGTCAGTTGTATAATTTTTATCTAGAAAAACAGAATCTAATACGAAACACAGTGATCCCGCTACAAAAAGAATATTTGCAAATGTATGGTTGAATATGTAACGTTTGGTTTTTGCTAGAAGCTGACCATGCGCCTGTAACGCGTAAATTAGGTAGCCGTAACAAAACAAAATTGTTCCTGTCCAGAAAAGAAGGGCGGTTTTGTCTGAGAATAGTTTTTTATATGAATGGAATATGTATAAATAAGTGGAATATAGCGCTAGCATAGTGTAGCTGCCTATCTTTAAAATGCTGCGATATAGATCTGAAGGATTTTTTACAAATAGATACACTGTAGATAGAGTCGTTATGCAAGTAAAGACAACTTGTGTAAACAATACATATTCTGGTAAATCAATCTTCATATAATAATTACATAAAAAAATTAATAATTAAGTATTATATATCAGAATGCTTTCTAAATACATATCTCTGTCAACTTTCATAATAAGTCTATCAATCGGTCTTTTTGTCGTTTACATATACGGTCCTGAGACTAAGGAAATATTTGTATATCCAACTGC
>CEQL01035533.1_pt1 | contig 17183 bp, 16 predicted proteins | sample 356281 | NCBI WGS metagenome assembly CEQL01 (sample SAMEA2621203, study PRJEB7988) | marine metagenome | biome: marine biome (ENVO:00000447); feature: surface water layer (ENVO:00002042); material: "saline water (ENVO:00002010), including plankton (ENVO:xxxxxxxx)" | depth 5 m
AGTCGGAGCGCCACCCAGTAGAGTCCGTTGTTGAATGAAGGCCAGGAAAAGTCTAATTCTACAATTTTTAAATTAGCATCGGCATAAAATTAAGCAATTCCAATTTTTGGAATGCAAAGTTGAGAATTTATTATGTTGAGATATTTAGTATTTTTATATTTTTTTTTATATTCTACTTGTATTTTTTCTAAAGAAATTCCTATAATAGTAATCTCACCAGGAAAAACTCCTCAATCTTATAGCTCAGTTGGTAGCCAGGTTGCTATTATTGACTCAGAAGACATAAAAAATTCATCAGAGTCTTTTTTGACTGACCTTTTAAATAATGAAGCACAAGGTATGAATATTTTTCAATTAGGTGGTAAAGGGACTAATACAGGTATTCAAATGCGAGGATTACCAAAACGTTATTCTACAATTTATATAGATGGTGTAAAAATGTATGATCCATCTACTCCTGATAATTCATTTTATGCTGAAGGTTTATTTACAGATAGTATTGAAAGAATCGAAATTTTAAAAGGTAGTCAAAGTTCATTATATGGCAATAGTGCAGTGGGAGGGACAATAAATATTTTTACAAAAAAAGGTAAATTAGGTAACCATCAAAATGCTGTGATAAAAAGTGGAAGCAACAACTCTCAAGACTTGTTTTACTCAATAGATGGGGCTAATGAAAAACAAAATTACTTCGTTGGTATTAATTACTACAAAACAGACGGGATATCAGCAATGAATAATGATAATGAAAATGATCCCTATGAAAATAAACATTTAAATGCAAATTATGGATATAATATTTCAGAAAATAATATTATTGAGAATTATTTAACTATTAAAGATAGTTATTTAAAATACGATGAACCAACAAATGGTAGAGATGATACAAAAAATTCATCAGATAACTTTGAGGCTCACTACAATCTAAAATTTATAAACACAAATAACAAATCTAAAAATACTTTTAATTTTAATAAATCATTTTCATCAAGAATGGTGACTAAGTTTAATTCTAAACAACAAACTTATGAGGGCTTTAAAAACATGTTTACCTACTTAGGGGAATATAACTTTAACCTAGATAACAAGATTGTTTATGGTGCAGACTTAGAGTTTTTCAAAGCTAAATATCCTACAGATCCAGGTGCTTATAAAACACATGATGAAGAGATTCATTCTCAATATTTTGATTATCAATTTAGACCATACGAGAATATCTTCGCAACTATTGGAGGAAGGAACGATAGACATACCCTTTCTGGAGATGAGCAGTCATATAGAATTACAGGTGCTTATAGTTTAGGTGGCAATAGTAAAATTAGAAGCTCTTATGGGACAGGTTTTCTTTTTCCTGCTATATATGAGTCCGGAGAGTATGCATGGACAAATCAAAATGGAGAAAGCATCCATGCAGAAAAAACTATAAGTTTTGATATCGGCTACGAAACCTATTTAGACTCTTTAAACTTAAATTTTAATGTCACTTATTTTGATATTTTAGTTGAGGATCCAATAATGGGATCAAATATTACTAATTTTCAAGATAATGTACCTGGTGCAGAAAATAAAAGCAAAGGTATAGAGCTAGCCACTGATTGGACAGATAATAAAAAATTAAATATTGGTTTTAATTATACGTTTACAAAAAGCTATTCAGGCATGGATTGCGATAAGCCTGAAAAAGATAAATGGGGATATACCTCTTGCCTAGACTCAGGACATGGATGGCTTGAGAAAGCTATGGTTCGCGTTCCAATCCATGCGTTGAGTTCAAAAATTAATTATAAATTTAACAAAAATTTAGATAGCACCTTGTTACTTAAATACAAAGGTCGAACAAGAGATTATGGAGGATCAGATTATAGTTTTAAAGATCAAATTCTTGATGAATATTTTTTAGCTGATCTAAAAGGTTCCTATAAACTATATGGTAATTATAATTTAGATTTTTCAATTAAAAATCTGTTTGATAAAAATTATGAAGATGCCCTGGACTATTCTGGAACACCTAGAACAATGAATATAGGTTTAAAAATTGCATATTAGTTGAAACTTATTATGATTGAATAAGATTAATCTTAAAATGTTGTAATTAGCTAAACTATTAGATAAATGTAGGCTGTGAACTATTTAAAATTTTCTATTGGAATATTTTTAATTCTAGCTAGTAGTAGATTAATTCCACATCCTCCAAATTTTACAAGTTTGGTAGCTCTAAGTTTTTACGTACCAGCATTATTAGGTAGAAAATTTATACCAAGTCTGATTTTTAGTTTTCTTCTAACAGACTTAATAATTGGATTTCATAATACATTATTCTTTACATGGGGATCTGTTTTTATTATTGGAATTGTTTCAAAAAGCTTCACTAAGAATTTTAAATATAGATTAACAGGTGCGGTTACTGGAGTTTTTATTTTTTACATATTTACAAATTTTGGCGTATGGCTCACAGGTATTTATGGATATACATTTAATGGTATTTTGAAATGCTATATACTTGCTATTCCTTTTTTAGGTAATACCTTTATTTCTACATTAATTTATTCTTTAATTATCGAAGCTTTGATTGTTTTGAAGAACATATTATTGCCAAAAACAAAAAATTTTGGACATTTTTAAATATTAGATTTTTAAAAAATCAAATGAATAAATTATTAACAATAGTAATTAACATAGCAAATGATAATTATTATGATGATTTAATTTATAGAACTCAAAAAGCGTTAGATTTAAATCTATTTTATTTGAACAGTATAAAGTGCCATCAATTCGTGGAATTTATATTCGTTGATTGGGGAAGTAAAAAAAAGTTATCCGATATAATTTTAGTTAATAAAAAATTTAAAAAATTAGTCAAATTCATATACGTAAATGAAAAAATCTCAAAAAAATATTCAAGATATTTTCCAAATAATTTTAATTATGAAAAATCATATAATGTTGGAATAAGGAGATCAAAGGGGAAATATGTTTTGCAAACTGGATGTGACCAATTTTTCTCACCTATATCCTGGCTAAATTTAATAAATCATCTTCAAACTAATACATATGAGGATAATTTAATTCTAGTACCTAGGAAAATTATAGAAATAGATTTGTATTTAAGCAATCCAAGTGAAACTTATTTAAATTTGTTATTCCGAGAGCTTAATTCGCCTATTTATAAATTTAAACCTTTTACATTCTATTCTGGAGGTGGGTTTTCAGCATTATTAAGCAGGAAAAATTTTTATAAACTTAAAGGATATAATGAAGGTTTTAAACCAGGAACTTCAAACGATAACGATTTATTTTTAAGAACTGACTTATTAAATATAAATAAAATTAATACTGATACATTTGGAGTATTTATGTATAAATTTCCTCCATTAAAAAATTCTTTAAGAAATAAATTAATATATTCAAAAAATACCAGAATTGCACCAGATATTCCAAATCAATATAATGTAAATAGTAGTTACTGGGGGTTGAGCAAGTACAAACTTGAAAGTTGTTTTTCAAATAATCTTAGTACTAATTATGATAATTATAATAAATTTAAAAAGTTATTACCTTATCCAAGTCTAAAATTTAATAGATACAAAGCTTTATTAAAAATAAAAGATTTTTATATTAAAGATTATTCAAGCCTAAAAGATATTTTATTACTTATAAACATTATAAAAAAAGAAAAAATACTAAATTTCGTTGAATTTGGTTTTAAAAATTCATTTATAACAAATTTAGTGGGAAACTATTTTAAATATCTTACTATTTACAATTTTGATTACAACAGTGGAAATAATAATTACAAATTTAATCAAAGACTAAATAAGATTATTGAGTCTTTTAATAAATTTAGGTACGGTGCTTATTATAAGGTAGTTAATAAAAGTAATCAATATTTCCAAAATCTTCTAGATCAAAAAATAAATAATAAAGTTAATAATCTTTTATTAATTAATTACAATAATAATAAAAATTGTAATAAATTTATTAAAAAATATATTATAGAGAGGAATAAAATTAAACTTTTCGAAGTTATTATTATATTAAATCTTTCAAAAGAGAAAAGTTTAAGTTTAAAAAGTTTTTTAAAAAGTGGTTATAAAATAATAAGATTAAATAATCAAAATATTTTGTTAATGAATAAAAAAAATAAAAACAATTACAAAGATTTTGATTATTCAAATTTAAATGGAATGTTCCCTTTTATTGCTTCGATAATTCATAAAAGTTTATCAAAACTTTATAATTTCTTACTATCCTTCTTTTATTCATTTATAAAATAAAAATTTAATTTTTTAAAAATTAAAAATTAATTTTTTATTAAAAATAATTTGTTGAGAAATTTGACATCTTACTGTATTTAAATTACTATAAATTTTATGTTTAGACTAGATACTTCAAAATTTGAAAATTATAAATATTCATATGATAAAAATGGATACGTAATAATTGAAGATGTTTTTAATTTAGACGAATGCAAAAAAATAAAAAATAACGCACATAAATTCATTGAATTACCTGACTATCCCGTTGCTTTAAATGTTCATAGAAGATCAGATTTTTTTTGGAAAATTATTTCAAATAAAAATATTGTTAACCTTATTAAATATATTCAAAACTCAGATATTGATGCTGTAAATGATCAATACTTATTTAAAAAAGCAAACACGAAATATGGACGACAATCTTGGACTTTCCATCAGGATAATTCCTATCCGAAAGCAAAAAAAAATTCATATATAATTGTTCATATCGCAGTCGATGAAAGTAAAAGGGATAATGGTGGATTAATTTATTTAGAAGGATCGCATGTAGAGGAAATTCTTGATTATCAAAATAACAAAAGCTGGAAAGAAGATATAAATGAAGATGGTATTACACGTCCTGGTCAAACTATAAATTATGAAAAACAAATGTTGAAAAAGTATAAAATTATTGATGCGTTTTTTCCAAGGGGATCAATATCACTAATGCATGGAAATTTAATTCATGGATCACATCCTAACATGACAAAAGATAAAGATCGAAATCAATATTCAATGTGTTATATGAATCGCGGTGTCGATTTCCTTAAAGGAAATTCATCGCCTAGAATAAGATCAAAATTATATTAATTATATTTAACAAATTTTATCTTCCACCTGAAATAGTAATTGTAGTTCCGTTTATATACTCAGCTTCATCAGTATCTAACCATAAAATAAGTCTAGCTACATCATCCGCAGTCCCGAGTCTTCCCATAGGAATTGAACTTATTAGTTTTTTATTTCTTATATTTTCCAATTTAGTTGAAATTACACCAGGAGCTACAGATAATACTCTTATTTTTTTTTGTACAAATTCCCTAGATAAGCCTATGGTCAGATTCTCTATGGCTGCTTTTGTTGGAGCATAATGCGTAAAATCTTTTCCTCCAAATTTTGCTGCCGTAGACGACATGTTAATAATTGAATTCCATTTTTTTTTCTTTTTCATGAATTTTAAACTTTTATTAATTATATCATAAACAGCAAAAACATTTACTTCATATACTTTTTTTAATTCTGATAGCTTGATCTTACTAAATTTTTTTCTTTTAACATCAAAAGCAGCGTTGTTTACTAAACAATCTAATTTAATCTTCTTCTTTTTCAAAAAATTAAAAATTCTGTCTCTATCTTTTTCTTTAGAAAGATCTACTTTTAATGCTATACAATTTTTCAATTTATCACAAATTTTCTTAGCATCTCTTAAACTTTTATTATATGTAAATATTACTTTATAATTCTTTTTAGCAGCTTGTAAAACCAAGGATTTTCCAATACCTCTACTACCACCTGTGACTAAAATAGTTTTCATAATATGTAATATAGTGTTATTAGTAATCTAGTTTAATTATGAAACAAGAAAAAATTAAAGTAGGCGCAACTCAAATTAATAACGGTTTTTCTGGCCAATATTATTTGCCATATTCTATAGGATTACTTTATGCATTTGTACTTCATAATTCCAAAAATCCTAAAAAATTCAGTTTTAATAGTATTATTTATAAAAGAAAATTATTAAATGAATGTTTTGAACATTTAAAAGATAGAGACGTTATTTTATTTAGTGTGTATGTTTGGAATGAAAAAATTTCTTTAGCAATCGCTGAAAAATTAAAAAAATATGACAAAAATAAATTCATAATTTTTGGTGGGCCATCCGTGCCTGATAATAAATTTGGTAAAGCTGAAGAATTTATAAGAAAGTATCCTTTCATTGATGTTCTTTCTCATCAAGAAGGAGAAAGAACCATTTTAAAATTACTGGATGAATATCCCAATAACAATTTTCAAGATACCCCTAATATAAGTTATTTAGAAAAGAGTGGAGAATATAAAAATAATCCTAATCTACCAAGATTAAAAGATTTCGATAAAGTTCCCTCACCTTACCTCACAGGTATTTTTGATGAATTAATTAGACAGAATCCAAATGAAAGATGGCTTGCAAGTTGGGAAACAAATAGAGGATGCCCTTTTTCGTGCACTTACTGTGATTGGGGGTCTGCTACTAATAGCAAAGTTTCCCGTATGCATTTAGATAGAGTTTATGCAGAACTAGATTGGTTCTCAAAAAATAAAGTCGAGTTTATATTTTGTTGTGATGCAAATTTTGGAATGTTGCCAAGGGATTACGATATAGCTTTGAAAGCTGCAGAAAATAAAAAAAAATACGGTTATCCCCATGTTCTATCAGTTCAAAATACGAAAAATGCAAGGGAAAGGGCATATAAAGTTCAAAAATTACTTGCTGACTCGGGGTTAAGTAAAGGTGTGACGCTTGCAATGCAAAGTGTAGATCCTCACACACTAAAAGCAATTAAAAGAGATAATATATCTACCGAGGATTATGAAGAGCTCCAAAAAAGATTTACAAACGATGGAATTGCAACTTACACAGAATTTATTCTTGCTTTACCTGGTGACACATATTCTTCATTTGCTCAAGGTGTGTCTAATGTAATTCAATCTGGCCAACATAATAGAATTCAATTTAATAATTTGTCTATCTTACCTAATGCAGAAATGGCTGAGCCAGATAATATAAAAAACGATCAAATTAAAACTGTAAGCTGTCCTATAGTTAATGTGCACGGATCTTTAGATGAAACTCCTGAAGATAATATTTGTGAAAGTCAGCAATTAGTGATTGCAACAAAAACCCTACCTTTTCAAGATTGGAAAAAAACTAGAATATATGCCTCTATTTCAGAGTTTTTATATTTTAATAAAATTGTACAGATACCGCTGTTAGCATTAAATAATTTAGAAAACATAAAATTTATAGATTTATTTGAACATTTTTCAAAATGTACCAAAGATTTAAAAATTATAAAATCAATAAACCAAAATTTTGATCGACATGCAGTGCAAATATCAAAAGGAAAAAGTGAATTTTTGTATAAAGAAGGTTTTTTAGATATTTATTGGCCACCTGGCGAATTTGAGTATATTAAATTGGTATCAGACAAAAAATTAGATCAATTTTATAATGAATTTCAAGAGCTTTTCTTAACTTTTTGCAAAAGTGATAAATCAAAAAAAATATTCTTAGAAAGTGTAAAATTAAACAGAAAAATGATGAGAATGCCATGGAGTTGTGAAGATGAAATTATCGAACTAAATTATAATGTTATTGATAGTTATAATAAAATATTAAATCTGAATGCACCAAATTTTACTACCAAAAAAAATAAAATTAAAATTATTAGAACCGACATGAGGTTTAATGATATTCAACAATGGATGAGAGAAGTAATTTGGTACGGACATAGAAGTGGAAAGTATCTATGTAATGTTGAAAAAATTGAAGATAATAAAAAAATTCAAAAAAAAACTCAAAATACTATGAGTCAAGAAAATATTGGTAGACATTTTGGCCCATATATAGTTTAGATCATTTTCATTTTAATTTTTGGTTTGACCAATTTAATTTTTGAGTACTTTTTATAAACTTTAGAAATATATTTTAATTCATCAGCCTTAAGTTTAAGAGAATTATTCTTATTAATTGCAGTTTCTAAATGCTCAACGTTTTTAGCACCAATTATAATTGAATCATTTTGAAAAGAATTACAAAACCTATAACAAGTATTCTCTATTGGCCTTTTGGAGTAAATTTTAATATTTTTAGCATACTTCTTCCACAATTCAATTTGATTTTTATCCCAATAAAACCTGTGATCATTTTTATTAAATTTGATTTTTTTTAGTTTTAAAAAATTTTCAGTAAAAACTCCAAAATTTAGAACAGTCCTTGAAAAAACTTTTACTTTATCTTTAAGAATTTTATGATTTAATTTTTTCTCTAAAAATCTTTGATCAAGAATATTAAAGTTAAATTGAATTGTGCTAAATTTGTAAAGTTTTCTCAATTCTAAATAATCAGACGGTTGTTTTAGACTAATGCCTATAAATTTTATTTTATTTTGATGTTTAAAATTATCCAAAAGTTCTATCGCATATCCCAAATCTTTATTATTGATATTTGGATTGTATAGTTGAACAATGTCAATATAGTCACTTTTTAAATTTTTAAGAGAATTAAATATTTGTTTTTTAATTATTTCTTTGGAGAAATTCAATTTCTTTCTAAATGATACACAACCAACTTTAGTTGCAAAAAACACTTTATCTCTACTCTTGTGAAAAAAATTTCCAATTTTTTTTTCTGAATCTCCATATACATTTGCCGTATCAAAAAAGTTAATTCCATTTTTAAAAGAAAAATCTAGTATCTTTTCAATTTCATAATTAGATATAAAACCATAAGAAATATTTCCTTTTTTATTGCCTCCCAATGACCATGTCCCAAGACAGTATTTAGAAACATTATATTTACCTAATCTAAAATATTTCATATAAGGTTTTAGTGCAATTTGTAAAAAAAAAAAAATTAATTTTCAAAAATCAAGTTTATAAAGTCTACTCGAATTATATTAAAAGTAAACATTACATCGTAAATGATTATTTATCCCTAGAAGTAACTGGAAAAAAATATGGCGGTGTTTGTTGTTTAATAATAAATAAAAAAAAAATTGGACTTATGAAAGTTTACAGTCCAATTTTAAAAAAAAATTTATTCTCCTTAGTACAAGGTTTTTGCGATAAAGATGAAAATCCTTTGAATGCAATTAAGCGTGAAATATTAGAGGAAACAGGAATAAAAGTGATTAAAAAAAATATAAAATATCTCAATAAAATTTTACCAATGCATAGTTTAATTAATTCAAAATTGGCAATATATTTTACTAATTTAAAAAAATTAAATCTTTATGATTTAAAAAAAAGAAAAAAAGAAATAGGAACAGGAAAAATTTATTTTTATAATTTTAAACAAATAAAAAAAATGCTTAAAAAACCTTATATATTCGATCTTATTTCTTACGCCACAATTTCATATTATTTTATTATAAATAAAATTGTTTAATTTTCTATGATAGAAATAATTCTTTTTGCTATTTGACTATAGTTAGGTGGCAAATTGTCAACTTTTCTGTGAAATCCTGCACTTTTATTTGAAAGACCCATTGTAAATATTTTCTTATTTGTTAAATGATTTAATTTGTTTGCTAGGCTATTTGAAATTCCATCTACATAATCGTCATCGATTACTATTCCACCAAATCTTGAATTAATTAAACATTTGATAGAACTTTTTGAGATTTTAAAGGGTTTTATCCACAAAACATTTATTATTCCAATCTTCAAGCCTTTTTTTTCAAGAATTTTTTTTGCTTTTAATGCTTCAAATCTAGTTATTGAAATTGCAATAATAACAAAATCCTTTTTTCCCTTAGTATAATTTTTAAGTTCTATTTTGTTATTAAAACTACCTCTATGTTCTGATACATAATAAACTTCATCATCTTTCATAAAACTATTGTATATTTTTACATATTCTTTAGGCGACATAGGAGAAACAATCTTTAATCCAGGCATCCTATAGTATAGTGAATGATGTGAAGAGCCAGCTACTGGACCAATTCCACCTTCCATCCCAATTCCCCTAACAAAAACTGGGCATGGTGTGTTCCATATCTCTTTACTTTTAGCAGCGTAATTTATAATCATAGGAGCATTGTACCAGTTAAAACCCTGGTATCTGATTACATATATAGGTTTTTTATTCATTAATGCTGAACCAGTAACAATTCCGCCTCCCGCAACATCTGCCATCGATAATTCTATCATTCCATCTTTTTCATATAACTTTGGGAGAGTTCCTCCGACCCAACCAACTGCAGTTAAGCATTGTCCAAAAACATTTCCTTTTTTATTCTTGAGATGCTTTCTGATGATCTCTTTTATAGTTTCTCTAAGTGTTTTTCCCATTTTCTTTTAATTAAATTATTAAACTTTATATCAATTTTTTCACCCTGCTTTCCTAAAATTTTTTTTTCATTTAAATAACGATCAAATATATCTTCACTATCTTTTCCTGCGCCAGCATGCCAAAACAATCTATTTGTATTGATATTTAAAAGCATTGGTTCTTTAAAAAAATATTTTTGATATTTTATTATTTCAGTTGGATTATCATTTAAATTGTAGCCTTTCATTTTAAATGACCTTGCTACATCATGCATGTTCCAGTTTCTTCTCACCTTTTTTTTTGTTAATATTGATAAATTATTATCTTCTACAATAAAAAGAATTGGTAATTTTTTAGTTGAGGCCCAACCTAAAGCGCCAAGCACATAATCTTCCTCTGCTGAAGCATCACCCATAAAAATAATAGTTGGTTTTCTTGATGTAAAGCATGCTCCTATTCCAATTGGTACTTGAGTACCCATATGACCATCATGCCCATACATATTTATCTTTTTTGAATGTATTGATGCTGAGCCTCCCATACCTTTAGTGTTACTCATTTTATAATTTCCTAATAATTCAGCTATTAAATTTTCAATTCTACCACCAAAAGAAAGATATGTTGAGTGACAACGATGTTGCGCAAAAATTAATGGTTTAACTTTATTAATCTCGTTAATAATTGTTGATAAGCTTGCAGATATAAATTCTTGACCTGCAGATAAGTAAATAGGTATTGAAATTATTTTTTTTTCTGAAAGCTTATAAGCGTTTAATTCAAAATGTCTACAAATAGCTGCTTTCTCAAAAATTTTAATTCTTAATTTTTTATGCACTTTTTGAACATGTTAAAATTGTTATTTGGTTATTTATCTTAAATGCATCTGCTAATTTTTTTACAGTATTTGTTCTTACAATGTCACCTGCTGATAAAACATAATTTTTTTTATTGTCAACAAGACCTCCGTCTAAAATTCCGAAAATAGTATTTTTTTTTCTTTTAAATATTAATTTTTTTAAGCTTTTTATTTTTTCTATAGTGATTTTTAAATCTTTATAATTGTAAACGTTGCTACCAAATTTTTTAGGTATTCTAAAAACTATTTCATCATTTAATTTTTTCATTTTCTTTTTTCCCTCGTAAGGTTTATTTTCTCTTCCATAATTATCTTTATATCTTACTAAATCAGTTTTATTCACTGGTGTCTCTATTTCTAAAACAATACTATCTTTTTTTGATAATCCTTTTGTTGAGTGAAATAAACCTGGTCTTATCATTAATTTATCCGGAGCTCTCAAAACTCTTTTTTCGTAAAATCCAATCATTACTTCAACTTTACCGTCTAACAGTATAAAACCAGTTTTCTTCTTTGGGTGACAGTGTAAAGAAGTTTTTTTTCTTGAATTAATTTTTAAGTGCCAGGTTGCTGTTTTTTTTGTTTTGCAGACTATGTATTCCTCACCCCATGGTTTTTTTACCAATAAATTATTCATTCTATTATTTTTCTTTATAATACAAGTCTAGCGCTGCTTTCATCCAAGGACCTAAGTCTTTATAATGTGCAGTTGTTACAATTTTACTATCAATGACTGCAGGTAAGTCTGTATATATAGCTCCAGCATTTTCAATATCATCTCTCATACTATAGTAGCCAGAGATTTTTTTATCTTTAACTACTTTGGCAGATATAAGTAATTGAGCACCACTGCAAATACAAGCGATAATTTTTTTTTCACTATGGAATTTTGAAATAAAATTAATAATTTCTTTATTTTGACGAACTTTTTCAAGTGATTTTACACCACCGGGTATAACTAAAAAATCATAATTTTTTGTATCCACAGATTTTATATTTTTTACTTCATGATTTTTATTTGGAGGAATATCTGTTCCAAGAATTCCCTTAACTGGTTTTCCCTCATTTAAACAAACATCTACTTTAAAACCTTCTTCCAACAATCTATAAAATGGATAAATAAATTCATGATCCTGTACTAGGTTGCCGGATAAAATAATAGCACTTTTTTTCATTATTTATTTTTTAAATACCACCTCAAAGTTTTTTTAATACCATGATCTAGAGAAATTTTTTTTCTCCATTTCAACTCTTTATAAGCCTTATTACAGTTTAAAAAAACACTATTTTTCAAACTTTTTTTAGTTAAATCATGATTAATATTAATTTTTTTGCCATAAATTTTAATTATTTTTTTCACAAGGTTATTAATTGTTATTATTTTTCCATAACCCACATTATAAAGACCAAATTTTTGTTTTTGATTTTTAATTGCTAACTCAACAAATCTTATTAAATCATCAATATAAAGCAAATCTCTACCCTCAGACCCATCACCCCAAATAGTTAGTTTATTATTTTTTGAGTTTACTACTTTATTTATCGAAGCCCCAAAAACATGAGATTTTTGCGTATCAAATTTATCGTGAGGTCCATAAATGTTTGAGTGGCGTATTAAAGTATACTTGTTTCTGTTTAATCTAGAATAAAACTCGCCAAGTTTTTCAACAAATACTTTCATCCATCCACCACCAAAATAATTTGGATACAATTCTTTATTTGCATTAAAATCTTTTTCCCTCAGTGCTTTCTTTGAGGATTTATACATTAATGTACAGCTAAACAAGATTACATGATTCACATAATTCTCATAAGCTGATTGGGTTAATACAGAGTTCATAATAGCATTCTGACTAACATGAATATAGGGTTTGCTAATTATATCTTTCGCACCTGAAGTTATGGCTGCTGCTTGAATAATTATATCAGCATTTTTTATAATTTTATCTACACTTTTTTTATTTTTTAGATCGCATTTAACTAATTTCACACCTTTGATGTAGGGCTTATTTTTTAAATATGTTCCTACTATTTTTGTCATTTTAAATTTTTTTTTAAAACTTAAGGCAATATTTTTTCCAATAAAGCCACTCACTCCAAAAATAATGATTTTATTAATTTTCAAATTAATATAATCTATATTTATTAATTTACTCAAATCAAGTAAAACAATTTAATGATACTATGCAAAACACCACTGAGAGTTTCACTGTTTGGGGGTGGTACAGACTTTCCCACTTGGTTTAATAAAAATGGAGGAATGACTATATCAATAGCAATAGACAAATGTTGTTATATTTTATTACGCGAACTGCCAAAAATATTTCCATTTAAATATAGATTAAGATATTTTAAAACTGAAACATCAAAAAATGTTTCGAATATCAGACATCCAAGTATTAAAGCTATACTAAAGAAATATAATATTTCTGATTGTAATTTTGAGATTTATCATAGTTCTGATATACCTGGTCTTTCAGGCCTAGGTTCTAGTTCAGCTTTCACAGTTTCGCTAATAAATTCTATACATTCATGGAATTCTATTATTCTTGGAAAAAAAGAACTTTCAAAAAAAGCAATATATGTAGAAAGAAAATTATTAAAAGAGTCAGTTGGACATCAAGATCAGTATTCAACTACATTTGGTGGGTTTAATGTAATTAAATATTCAAAAAAAAAAACTGAGATAAAAAGATTACTTATTTCTGAAAAAAAAAAAAATTTTTTTATTGACAACTGTCTACTTGTTTATACAGGAATTCAAAGAAGGGCAGATCCAATTGAAAAAGATAAACTAAAAAATATCATTAAAAATAGAGACAATTTAATTAAGATGAATAAAATCACATTAGAAGCAAAAAAAATTTTTGAATCAAATACAATTGAATTCTTACCAAAGATTGGTGAACTTTTACAAAAAAGCTGGAAACTAAAAAAACAATTATCTCCAATGGTTAGTACTTCAAAGATAGATAAACTTTATAATTTTGGAATACAAAACGGAGCTATTGGTGGCAAACTTTTAGGTGCTGGCGGTGGTGGCTATATACTTTTTCTTACAAAAAATAAGAATGATCAAAAAAATTTAATTAAAAGATTAAAGAACAAAGTTTATTTTAAAATTGCAGAAAATATTAATGGTAGTGAGATTATTTATAAAGATTTTTAAAGTATTCACTTCGATCAAAATAATATAAATAAATATTTAAAAATTAATGAACAGAAAATTCAAAAAATGTCTTATTACTGGAATAAGTGGTTCAGGAGGCAGCTATTTGGCTGAATATATTTTAAGCAAAACAACAAATTTAAAATTATATGGCTTATATAAAAATAAAAAAAAATTAAATATAATAAATAGCAAATTAAGAAAAAAAATTAAATTTTATAAACTTAATTTAACAAATTTTACAAAACTAAAAAAAGTAATTAATACTATAAAGCCTGATCTAGTTTATCATTTAGCATCTAACGCAGATGTTAGAAAATCTTTTGACCAACCAAAGTATATAATAGATAATAATTATAAAATAACTATTAATCTTCTAGAAGCAATTAAACATAGTAAAATCAAACCATTAATAATAATGTGTAGTACCTCCGAAGTTTATGGAATAGTAAGTCAAAAAGACATACCAATTAAAGAAAATCAAAAATTTAATCCAGCGAGCCCATATGCTCTCTCAAAAATTTATCAAGATTTATTATGTCAACTTTATTATAAAATTTACAAACAAAACATAATTATAACTAGAATGTTTTCTTACATTAATCCTAAAAGAACAAATTTATTTCAAACAAGTTTCGCAGACCAAATTGCAAAGTTAGAGAAAAAAAAATTGAAAAACAAATACTTATATCATGGAAATTTAAAGAGCATCAGAACATTCATAGATATTAATGACGCAATGAAAGCATATTGGATAGTAGCCAAAAGAGGAAAAGTAGGAGAAATTTACAATATTGGTGGAGATACTATTGTTACTGTAGGAGGAATACTCAAAAGTTTATTGAAACTCTCTCATGTTAGAATAAAAACAAAAGTTGATAAATCATTAATTAGACCACTTGATGTCACGTTACAAATACCAGATTCAAAAAAATTTTTTAAAGATACAAAATGGAAACCGAAAACTAATCTAGATAAATCACTCAAAAGTCTAATAAATTTTAGAAGGAAATTAAATAGTGGAAAAAAGAAACCATATAATCAATAGAATAAAAAATAATTATCATTTTTAATCTTATTTTGATTATAATAAAATTTTAGAAAATTGTAAGTAATATGAGTCAAAAAGTATTTAGTCACAAATTAATGGAAAATAATATTGAAAGAGATGATCTTTCAAAATTAAAAAATTTTTTAACAAGTCCAAAAATACTTACGCAATCAAAAAATGTAAAATTATTTGAGGAAATGTGGTCCAAATGGCTAGGGGTGAAATATAGTGTTTTTGTTAATTCTGGTTCAACTTCAAATTTTATAACTTTATCTATTTTAAAAAGTTTAAATAAAAACTCTTCAAAAAATGAAATAATAGTACCACCTCTTACATGGATTTCTGACATAAGTTCAGTTCTTTTAAATAATTTTAAGCCAGTATTTGTTGATATAAATTTAAAAACTTTATGTATGGACGAAGAAAAAATTAAAAAAACTATATCAAATAAAACACTTGCTGTATTCATCACACATGCTCAAGGATTTAATGGTTTATCAAATTCTTTAATAAAATTTTTAAAAAAGAAAAAAATTATTCTATTAGAAGATGTTTGTGAATCTCATGGAGCAACTCATAATAAAAAAAAACTTGGTTGTTACGGTTTAATATCAAATTTCTCTTTTTACTATGCTCATCATATGTCAACAATCGAGGGCGGCATGATTTGTTCTAATAACAAGAAAATTTATGAGATGGCAAAAATGTTTAGATCACATGGATTATTAAGGGAGTCAGGTAACAAAAGTTTCGAAATGGCCACTATAAAAAAAAATAAAAACTTATCACCTAAATTTATTTTTTTATATCCTTCTCTTAATTTTAGAAATAATGAATTACAAGCTATCATTGGTATAAATCAAATTAAAAAACTTAACAAAAATAATAATAAAAGAAGAGAAAATTTTAAATATTATTTGTCTTTATTAGATAGAAATAAGTATATAACAGATTTTAATTTAAAAGGTTCTTGTAATTATGCTTTTCCTGTAATTTTCAAAAAAGCTAGTTTTAATTTTAGAAAAAAATTTGAAATTCAGTTAAATAAAAAAAATATTGAATTTCGAAGAGGGAATGCTGGAGGTGGAAATCAACTAAGACAACCTTATTTATCAAAATACGTTAATAAAAAAGTTATAAAGTCAAAATTTAAAAATGTTGATCATGTTCATTTTTTTGGATATTACATCGGTAATTATCCTTCTTTAAAAAAAGAAAAAATTAAAAAAATATGTAATATACTAAATTCTGTGTGATGTTTGACATGAAGAAATATATTTTTGATGCTGTAGAGGACAATATTAATTTATTAGAAATAAATAAATTATATTATTCAAAAAAAATAATTGCTATAGTTAACATTCTTTCAAAAGCTGCAAAAAGAAGGAATACAATCTTCTGGGCTGGTAACGGTGGAAGCGCAGCAGATTGTCAACACATGGCTGCAGAATTAGTTGGCAGATTCGAAAAAGAAAGACCTGCAATAAATTCTATTTCTTTGACAACAGATACATCGGCCTTAACAGCGATAAGTAATGATTATGGTTATGAAAATGTTTTTGCAAGGCAACTTAAAGCAAATGGGAAAAAAAATGACATACTTATTGTTATATCAACGTCAGGAAACAGCAAAAACCTAATAAAAGCTTTACTAGTAGCAAAAAAACTTAAGATTAATTCTGTAGCATTATTAGGAAATAATGGAGGCAAAATTAAAAAATATGCCGATATATCTTTGGTTATAAATTCTAAAAAAACACCTAGGATACAAGAAGTTC
>CEQL01149237.1_pt1 | contig 17174 bp, 20 predicted proteins | sample 356281 | NCBI WGS metagenome assembly CEQL01 (sample SAMEA2621203, study PRJEB7988) | marine metagenome | biome: marine biome (ENVO:00000447); feature: surface water layer (ENVO:00002042); material: "saline water (ENVO:00002010), including plankton (ENVO:xxxxxxxx)" | depth 5 m
GAGCAAATAGTGTTACTGCAGTTGCAACCCATGCTATTCTGTCTGGCCCTGCAATTGACAGGATTCAAGATTCAAAAATTAGCAAACTTATTGTAACTGATACCGTAGCTATCCCGGAAAGTAAAAAATTAGAAAATATGCAAATTGTAACAGTCTCTGAAGTTTTTGCCGAGGCAATTAAACGCGTTTATGATGGTAAATCTGTAAGCGCATTATTTGAATTTTAAAGTAGGTAAATATCATGGAATCATTTTTTAAGCTAACCGTTGAACAAAGAGAAAAAACTGGCAATTCAGCAGCAAGATCGCTGAGACGAGAAGGAAGAATACCAGCAAATTATTACTACAAAGGTGAAGCAAATCAAAACCTATCTATTGATAAAAAAGTATTACATAAAGCAATACAGTCTGGTCAACAGGTTTTTGAAATGGAGCTTGACGGAAATGTTATATATGTAACAGTTAAGGCTGCTCAATATAATCCAGTTACTGAAGAAATTATCCATATTGATTTATTAAGGGTTAGAAGAGATGTTAAGATGAAATTTAACATTCCTCTAAATTTAGTTGGAGATTCAGTAGGAGCTAATGAAGGGGGTATTGTATCCCAGGCGGCCACATCGATAGAGCTTGAGTGTTTGCCAACAAATGTGCCAGACAGTATCGATGTAGATATTTCAAATCTAGAACTAAACGGATCTCTTACCGCTGCGGATATAGAATTACCTGATGATACAGCTCTAGTTTCTTTGGAGGATACCACTATAGCTGTTTGTGCTCCACCAAAAACCGAAGTTGAGCCTGACCCTGTCGACGATTCTGAGGTTGAAGAGAGTGAGGAAACTGTATCTACTGAGCCAGGAGAAGGTGCAAAGCCATCTGAGGGCGACGATGAGTCAAGCTCCGATGGAGATTCAACCAATACAGAAAATGAAGGTAAATCAGCAGATTGATGATGTACTCATTTTTAGGTTTAGGTAATCCTGGCAATAACTACGCACAAACAAAACACAATGCTGGATTTTGGGTGCTCGATGAGCTTTCAAAAAGATGGAAGATTGATTTTAAGCCAGGTGATGGTGACTATGTCTACGCTGAAAAAAATGGTTCCGATGTTGTTTTAATTAAACCTACCACTGGCATGAATAGAAGTGGAAATGTATTAAACATTATCATGAAAAGATGGAAAATAAATTTTAAAAATCTTTATGTTGTCTTTGACGATATCGATCTTCCATTAGGACGCTTGAGAATAAGACCATCTGGCGGTGATGGCTGTCACAAAGGAATGGAATCAATCATTTATAGTTTAGGTAGCAATCAATTTCCCAGAATAAGGTTTGGAATTGCCTCTGGTGCAAATTTGAAACCTGCAGAGGATTACGTATTAAAAAACTTTAATAAGAAAGATCAGGTGCTGGCTAACGAATTGATAGTGAAAACCGCCGATGCAGTTGAATCTATAATCAGCGTTGGGCTCGATAAAACAATGAACCAGTTTAATGCATAAAACTAAATTGATATTAAGGAGTAATTAGTGGACAATTTTTTATATTTGGCAACTTTTTCAGGTGTCATTGCAATGTTATTTGCATTTTGGAAAACTAGTTGGATAAATAGTCAAGATGAAGGAACAGATAGAATGAAATCTATTGGTTCAAGTATAGCTGATGGCGCAATGGCATTTTTGAGAGCTGAGTATCGTATTCTGGCAATTTTTGTTGTTGCTGTTGCTTTTCTGCTAGGTGTTGCCAACGCAGGAAGATCTGATTCCAGCGTATTAATATCCCTTTCATTTATTGTCGGCGCAATAGCATCTGGTTTGGCTGGTTTCTTAGGTATGAGAGTTGCTACAAAAGCGAATAATAGGACCACTAATGCTGCCAGAGAAGGTTTGGCTCCAGCGTTAAACGTTGCATTTACTGGCGGATCAGTAATGGGAATGAGCGTTGTTGGTTTAGGCGTATTGGGGCTTACTATTCTGTTTATTTTTTATTCAAACTATTTTGGAAATGACTCTGTTACAATTAAAACAGTTTTAAATGTTATTTCAGGGTTCTCTTTAGGTGCTTCCTCAATTGCTCTTTTTGCGCGTGTTGGTGGAGGTATTTATACAAAAGCTGCAGACGTTGGAGCGGATTTAGTAGGAAAAGTTGAAGCGGGTATTCCTGAAGATCACCCACTCAACCCTGCTACCATTGCAGACAACGTAGGCGATAATGTTGGTGACGTTGCAGGTATGGGTGCTGATCTTTTTGAGTCCTATGTTGGTTCTATTGTTGGTTCTATGGTGTTAGGTGCAAGTATTTTGGTCTCTGGAGGTTATGACTTTAATTTTGTACTTCTTCCATTACTTATTGCAGCGTCCGGAATCGTTGTGTCAATCATTGGTACTTTTATGGTTTCGGTAAAAGAAGGTGGCGATCCACAAAAGGCTCTTAACAGAGGTGAATTTGGCAGCGCATTTATTATGGTTGCAGCGATATATTTCCTAATTCAACAATTTTTACCTGAAGAGTTTACACAAGGCTCTACATCTTATTCATCCTTGGGTGTCTTTTATGCTACGGTAATTGGTTTAATTGCGGGTCTTGGAATTGGTATGATTACTGAACACTATACAGGCACTGGAACATCGCCTGTAAAGTCAATTACTGACCAATCGGTAACAGGCGCAGCAACTAATATTATTGCGGGTTTGGGAGTGGGTATGCAATCAACCGCTATCCCAATTCTAATTTTAGCCCTAGCAATAATTGGTGCACACTTTTTTGCTGGTTTGTATGGTGTGGCAATGGCTGCATTAGGAATGCTTGCTAACACTGGAATACAGCTTGCCGTTGATGCATATGGACCAATATCTGATAATGCTGGTGGTATTGCTGAAATGGCTGAACTACCATCTGATGTAAGAGAAAGAACAGATAAGTTAGACGCTGTTGGCAACACTACTGCTGCTATAGGAAAAGGCTTTGCTATAGGTTCTGCCGCATTAACAACACTTGCTCTTTTTGCAGCCTTCATGGTGCAAAGCGGAATAATTGAGGATGGAATTAACATTGCAGAACCAGCGGTGATGGCTGGTTTGTTCATAGGCGGAATGTTACCCTTTCTATTTTCATCTATGGCGATGGGTGCTGTTGGTAGAGCTGCGATGTCCATGATTGAAGAAGTTAGAAGACAGTTTAGAGATATTCCAGAGCTTAAAGCGGCTTTAGAAATTTTAAACAAAGAAAATGATGAAACTAAATGGACATCACAAGAAAGAGATACATACGAACTTGGGCTTACAAAAGCAGATCACGGACGTTGCGTAGAAATTTCTACGCAGGCTGCTATCAGAGAAATGGTAGCTCCTGGCCTCTTAGCAGTAATTACCCCCGTTGTATTCGGATTTGGACCTAGATTATTTGGAAGTGATTTAGGACCACAGATCCTTGGTGGTCTTTTAGCCGGTGTTACTGTATGTGGAGTTTTAATGGCAATATTTCAATCAAATGCAGGTGGTGCATGGGACAATGCTAAGAAAATGATCGAAGAAGGGGTATCTGTTGATGGAGTAAATTATGGAAAAGGTTCCGAAGTTCATAAAGCTGCTGTGGTTGGAGACACTGTTGGTGATCCATTCAAAGATACATCAGGGCCATCATTAAATATTTTAATTAAGCTAATGTCAGTTGTGTCATTAGTCATTGCGCCTCTAATAGCATAGAATTCACAGGAGATTTTAATGAGATATTATGAAAGTTTATATATAGTCAACCCCAATTACGAACAAAGCAGGTTAGATGAGATAATCAAAACCGTTTCGGATAAAATAACGGAGTATGGTTTCAAGACTATAAATCATTTCGTGTGGGGTAAAAAAAGATTAGCATATAGTATTCAACAGCATAAGTATGGAACCTATGTCCTTTTACACTTTGAGACTGAGGGATCTATGAACCTTGATCAATTTGAACGATTTATGGTTCTTCAAAAAACGATACTAAGAAATCAAACCGTATTGCTCGATGACAAACCAAAAAAACAATCTGAAAAATCAACGTCTTTAGATGAAGCAATAAATAAAGATAAGTCAGAACAAAGATTAGTTTCTGAACAGTCAAGTACAAAAAAAGTCGAAGAGACCAATGAGGCTGTTGAAGCGGATGAAACGCCTAAAGATGATCGGGCAGACGAAACACCTGAAGCAGAACAATTAGATGATCCTGTTGAAAGCGATGCAGAAGAAAAAGAGGAGAAATAATATGGCTTTCCAAAGCAAAAGAAAATATTGCTACTTTAAAGAAAACTCTATTTCAGTGATTGATTACAAAGATGTAAAATTGCTGAAAAGGTTTGTTACAGACCAAGGTAAGATAATGCCGAGAAGAGTTACAGGTACTAGTGCAAAAATGCATCGAAAACTAGTACGAGCAATCAAAAAAGCACGCAATATTGCCCTAATGCCTTACACAAATACAAGTATTGAGAGTTAATCATGGAAGTTATTTTATTAAAGGGCCACCAAGGGCTCGGAGAAATTGGCGATATTGTGAATGTTAAACCTGGCTATGCAAGAAATTTTCTTTTTCCAAAAGGTATTGCTGTGCGATCTTCAAAAAAGAATATTGCTTTTGCGGAAGAGCAGAAAAAAACAGCTCAAAAAAGAGCTGATAGAGAAAATAAGGTAAATGAAGAATTGCTTGCTCAGTTAAGAAAAGTGGAAATTTCAATCGAGGTAGAAGTTGGAGAAGAGGATAAGCTATTTGGATCTGTTACTAATCTAGACATACATAAGGCTCTTGAAGAAAAGGGAATTAGTATTGATAGACATTCTATTGTTTTAGAGCAGCCAATAAAGTCTTTGGGCGTTCACAATGTTCCGGTTAAAATTTCTGGAGGCTCTGATGAAGAAATAAAAGTTTACGTTATAAAAGCTTAAATCTTTTCTTACAAGTTTCATTTGTCTAGATATCGGTAAATTGAAATATGTTTGCCGATGTATCATTTCCAATTTCAAGCTTTCAGGTTTTTTCTTATAAAATTCCAGCTAGCCTTGAAAATGATATTAAAGTTGGACTAATCGTTAATGCTCCATTCGGAAGTCGTTGCATTCAAGGAATCATTGTTGACAAGTATCAAAAGCAGAAATTTAGTGGAAAAATAAAAGATATCGATTCAATACTTGATGGAAAACCTGTAATTGACAAGCACCTGTGGAAGTTAACTAAATGGTTATCTAGTTACTACAACACACCACTGGGTTTAGCTGCAAAAACTGTTTTACCCAAGCAACTTACTACTCCATACAAACCACCAATGAAGAATTTTGTATACCTTATCGAAAAAAAGTTGTCAATTATAATTAGGGGTGAAGTTCAAAAAAAAATATACGATTATCTCCTACCTCAAAATTCACCTATACCTATTTCGGATTTAAAAGCCATAACCTCCTCACCTTTAACTGCATGTAAGGCCTTGCAAACTAAAGGTGTAGTCAGGCTGTTAAAAAAACCAGTCATTCCAAATCCCTATGAGTTGTCAATATCAAATCAAGATAAGATAATCTCATTAACAAAATACCAAAAGAAGGCCATCAATGAAATCACCGATTCATTAAAAAAAAATCAGTTCGACCCATTTTTACTGCATGGAGTTACTGGAAGCGGTAAAACAGAGGTATTTATTGAAGCTTCAAAAAAAGCAATAAAGCTTGGAAAATCCGTAGTTGTTTTACTGCCTGAAATTTCAATTACCCCACAAATAGCGGAAAGATTTAAGTCCGTTTTTGGTGACATAGTAGCGGTTTGGCATTCCAAATTAACTCAATCTTCTCGAAGTTGGATATGGAGAAAAATTTGTGAAGGCGATTACAAAATAATTATTGGGGCACGATCAGCAATATTTTCACCCCTTAAAAACCTTGGATTGGTTATTGTTGATGAAGAACAGGAGAGCGCTTTCAAACAAAGCGCACCTGATCCTAAGTATCATGCAAAAGAGGTGGCATTGATGAGGGCAAAAATAAACAAGTGTTCCATAATACTTTCAAGCGCAACTCCAAGCATTGAATCGTATTATAATTATAAAAACAAAAAACTAAAATATCTTGAGTTACCTCAAAGATTTGGTAGTGCTAAATTGCCAAAAATTCATTTAGTTGATATGATTGATGAGAACAAAAAAACTGAGAACTTTGGTGCAATTTTCTCAGGATTTTTATTAGAAAAAATTCATGATCGTTTGAGCAAAAATGAACAAATCATTCTTTTGCATAATCGTAGAGGATTTGCACCTGTATTACGCTGTAATGATTGCGGAAATATTGTTCAATGCCCTCATTGCAAACTAGCACTAACTTATCACAAATTTAATCAAAACATGAAATGCCACTTTTGCAGCCATACAGAAAAACCCAAAGATAAATGTTCACAATGCGAAAGTGTTAATATCCAGTTTGGAGGTACAGGCACTCAAAAAATTGAGAGCGAACTAGAAAATATTTTCCCTGAGGCCTCTATAGCCAGACTAGATCTAGATTCTGTGCCAACTGTCTCAAAAATTATAAGCACCCTCAAGAAATTTTCAAAAAAAGAAATAGACATCCTCGTAGGAACTCAAATGATAGCTAAGGGGCTTGATTTTTCAAACGTGACGCTGGTTGGAATAACAAATGCCGATACGGGATTATTTTTACCTGATTTTCGCTCTGGAGAAAAGATATTTCAGCTAATATATCAAGCAGCTGGGCGTGCAGGCAGGGGGAGTTTGCGGGGAGATGTGGTCATTCAATCGTATAACTCTGATAATCAAATAATTCAACATGCCTCTCGACTTGATCTAAAAACATATTATGAGCAGTGCCTTAAAGAGCGTAAAGAACTTAATTATCCTCCATACAGCTGGTTGGTTAAGATTGAAATTAAAGGCAGTGAAAAAGAAAAAGTTAATAAAACTATTAATCAGGTTAGGTCTAAACTACCTAGCACTGTAAAAGGAATTGACATTTTAGGTCCCGCACCTTGCTATAGAGAAAAATTAAAAGATAATTTTAGAATGCAAATCGTGCTCAAATCAAAAAAATCCACAGATAAGAGTGGCGCAGAATTGAGAAAACTATACAAAAAGGCGACGGAAAATTTGAGGCTTAGCAGCTCATTAAAACTGAGTATAGATGTTAATCCGGTGTCTCTGCTATGATAAATCGCATTTTAATTTTTACGCTATTAAAAACTATAGCACTGGCTCAATCAGCTTTTCCAGGCCTTAATTCATGGACTCATTCAAACACTGTAGGATTGGCAGGCGGGGGATATATAATCCCCAACCAAAATGAATTTAGAAACGCAGGGTCTTTAGTAAGGCCAGATCGCTTATTCCAGCTTAGTCTTATAAAATATCCAGCAGATATTTCAGCACAATCAATCATTGCAAATGGTAACTTTAAAAAGCATTACATTGGACTGTTTGTAAAAAATATCAATTATGGAATTTTTGATTTTAGAACAGATGAAAACATTAAGTTGGGTACCTTTAGCGCCAACGACACACATTTAAAAATAGGATATGCAAAATCTGTTTATAAAGACAAACTCATTCTTGGGGTAAATACAGGAATTTTTTTAAGTCAAATTGACAGTTACAAAGCAAAACTATTAACTGCCTCACCTGCATTACTATTAAAAGGGAATGAGGTTTCCTTGGGTTTTTCTATTGAAAACTTAGCCAGGGTTATTGAATCATACACAAACGATAAAACCAAACCCTACCCTTCGTATGTTATTTCACTTTATAAACTATACAATCAAATTCCAATAGAGGCTGAGGTAAGCCATAGTTTCAGTAATGAAAATAATAACAACGTCACAAGTATATCTTTTTTATACAAGCTATCTATGAAGTCCTACATAAAAGCTGGTATATCATCAAACAGATTAAGTAGGGTTCAAGGAGATTCATTTATAAAGAATCTATTCAACGATGCAGGTCTTGGTTTTGGATATGATTTTGATGAATTTTATCTAGATTTCAATATATACTCTTATTCAAACACGCATTCAATTTATGGAATTACATTAGCGTCGAAATTTTAGAGTGTTTATATGGGCTGTTTACAATGTTAAAAAAATATACGATAAAATATTCAATAGAATTTGTTGTAATCATACTTGGCATTAGTGTTTCTTTTTGGTTAAACGAGCTATCAATTCAGAACCAAGATGAGAAAGAAAGGATCAAGGTTCTTTCAAGTCTTCAATTAGAGATTAATGAAATTAAATTTTATTGTAACGAAAAAAAGCAGACATGGACAAATGATATTCGCCTTCTTAATGAATTTCTTGCGCCTGTTGGAGGCAAACTCAATACTAATAGAATACTTAATATTACCTCTAGTAAAAATAGGATTGAGACATTCATGGTTCTATACCGCGTATTTGATCCGCCTTTAAATAGATATCAATCAATAATTAATTCAGGATATCTTAAATATGTGCGATCTGAAAAAGTTAAGGAAATTTTAAGCAGACTTCACAATACGTCGCTTTCACACCTGGAAACAGCTGTTGAGCATGAAAAACAATTAAAGCAGAGTTTCATACCATTCATAGCGGCTAATCATCCAGAGGTAATTTTGGCAAGAAGTAACAGCGAAATCCTTATCGATCAATACTCAGAAATTTTATACAAAACTATATTAGCAGACAGTCGACTCAAAGCAAAATTTATTATGTTGAGGCGATATCTTGAATATAAGATGTCTATTTTACAGGTTTATATGATTAATCTTGACGACCTTGAAACTGAAATAAATCTTGCTTTGAAAAATTAATTTACACCTGCTTTAGTTTCATCTGCATTTACATCGCCGGATGTGAGCTGATTAACCATTGACATCATATCAAAGAAATCTTGTTCCTTAGCAATTTTCCCATCTCTCATTGTAACCATGGTTGTGCCTGAGAGATTAAGTTTGTTTCCAGAAGCGGGTATACCAAAAAAGTTTCCTGTATGCGTTCCCTTAAAGTTCCAATGTTTTACTAGCCTGTTACCCTGACCCACAACTTCAAGAATCGTGAATTCAGAATTTGAAAACCCTGTTAAAAAGTTATAATAGTAATTTCTTGTTGCGTCAATGCCAGTAATATCACCCTGTGCGGTAACTACCACAACATCTTCTTGAAACCTATCTGAGTTGACAATTGAAGTATCTCCAGTAAAAAAAATATTCCATGTTTCATCATACATTGCAATATTTTGTTCAAGCTCTTTTTTTGCATTTTGAAGCTCAGAGAGTTTTTCATTAGTTGTAGGTGAACCACAACTCGATAAAATTCCAACAAGCATAACTCCGGCTAATCTTAAAAATTTGTTTTCAATTTTCAACATTTATGTTTCCTTACGATTAAGATTTATTCAATGATAATTACCTAAATTATTTAATAAGTTATAATATATAATTAAAAATTTAAGGTATTATTTTGGATATAACAGATATTAAGATTTTAGAAATTTTACAAAAAGATGGAAGATCTTCTGCAAGTGATATAGCCAAACAAGTAAATTTATCAATCCCCTCTGTTAGCGATAGAATTAAAAAGCTTAATGAAAAAGTAATTAAGAATTATGCAGCGGTCCTAGATCATAAGAAAGCAAATCTTGACCTCACAGCCTTCATTTTCATTGTTAGCGAACATTCAGATCATTACGATCAATTTGTAAAAAAAACCAATGAAACTAAAGAAGTACTTGAGTGTCATTCCGTCACTGGCAGAGGATCTCATATTTTAAAGATAAGAGTTGAGAATTCACAGGCATTTGAAGATTTGCTTTATGAAATACAAAATTGGCCTGGAGTGTCGCGTACTCAATCTAATGTTGTTCTTTCCACTTATAAAGAAACTGTTGAAATAGACCTAAAGTCATTGAAAGAAAAAGAGATTTAAAGCGCTATTTCTTAGCTTATTTTACTTATATTTTATACTCTATATTAAAAATATATATATAATATTATTATAATTAAGCCTAATATTGTAAGTTATTGTTAATATAAATATATAAATTTTTATGATAAAATTATATTAAACCTAAATTTATAAGCAGGAGATCTATAATGTCAGATATGAAAATATACGAATATATTTGGTTGGATGGATATAAACCAGAACCTTCACTCAGAAGTAAAATTAAAGTCACAAAAGATGAATCACCTCCAGAGTGGTCGTTCGACGGGTCTTCAACTCAACAAGCTGAGGGGGGCAGCTCGGATTGTCTTATACTTCCAGTTCAAACCTATGAAGGTCCACTTTTTGCAGATACGCTTGTCATGTGTGAAGTAAATGATGGTGATCGCAAGACACATCCATCAAACATGCGATCAGAAGCAGCAAGTATTGTGTCTGATGAATGGTGGTTTGGATTTGAGCAAGAATATTTTTTTACTGATAAAAATGGTGAGCCACTAGGTTGGGAAGACGGTACCCCAAGACCACAGGGTGATTATTATTGTGGAGTTGGTGCATCAAATGTACAAGGCAGAGAAATCTCAGAGGTGCATCTAGAGGCATGCCTTGCTGCTGGCATTGAGCTGACTGGCACAAACGCAGAAGTTGCTCTAGGTCAATGGGAATACCAGTGCTTTGGTAAAGGTATCAAAGCCGCTGATGATTTGTGGGTAAGTAGATATCTTTTATACAAAATAGCAGAAGATTATGGAGTGGGGGTCAACATTCATCCAAAGCCTAAAACAGGTGACTGGAATGGATCGGGAATGCATACCAATTTCTCAAATGACGAAATGAGAAATAATGGATCTGAGGAGCTTTATAAGTCTCTTTGTGATAAGCTTGGTAAAGTTCATGGAGATGCAATAAAATCATATGGGTCCGATAACGATATGAGACTAACAGGCTTACATGAGACACAAAGTATTGATAAGTTTTCTTATGGAGTAAGTGACCGAGGCGCTAGCATACGAATCCCTATCTATACTGTTGAAAATAACTGGAACGGTTACCTTGAAGACCGTAGACCTGCTTCAAATGCAGATCCTTACAAAATTTTAACTCACATTGTAGGAACTCTTACAAAATAAAACCATCCAGAAAGCTCCGCTAATCTGGCGGAGCTTTCTATTTCACCATAATCTTCTTACATTTCGTCTTTGAAGATAAACCATATTTGTAAGGGCAAATGCAGCCAAGTTTTTTAATCAAACTATCTTTCTTTTTTTTAATTTTGTTTTCTTGCGATGAAAGCATTGAAGAGAGAAGCGCTACCTGGTCAGTGATTCAGAAATCTATTATTGAGCCAAACTGCGCAAGTTGTCATGTTGATGGATCTGCGATAGAGCGCCAATCAGGCTTAAGCCTATCAAAGAAAAAAGCATTTATTTCAATGGTAGGTGCGTTGCCGAAGAATAAGTCTGCGAGAGATGATGGCCTCTTCATCGTAAGTACACAGAAAGGGATGAAGGGCTTAACTCAAAGCTACTTGTGGGAGAAAATTAACGCCTATGATCAAGAGCATTTCTTAGCAGATCATCCTGATTATGGTCAGCTAATGCCTCCCGGTGGTAATTTTCTTTCAGATGGAGAACTGCAATTCATTCGATCATGGATTGAATCTGGCGCTCCCGAAACTGGTATAGTTGCAGATGAATCGTTATTATTAGATACAAACACTTATATTCCTCGTCCATTTTCCAAACCAGATCCACCTACAAACGGTATACAACTACATTTAGGTCCATTTGATATTCAGCCAAATTTTGAAAGAGAATTTTTTCAATACACAGATTTAGAAAATAATGGAGATTTATATGTGAACAGAATTGAAATAGAAATGCGCTCAGGAAGTCACCACTTTTTACTTTATACTTTTAATGATGATACACCTAAAGAAGTTATTCCAAGATATAATGTAGCTAGAGACTTAAGAGACTCAAACGGAATATTAAATCTTTCCACATTGTTTTCTATGCAGTTTCATAGTTTTTTTGGCGGAACCCAATGGCAGCGGTTAGACTATAGACTCCCCGATGGAGTTGCACTAAAAATACCAAAACATTTTGGGCTTGACCAAAATTCGCACTATGTAAATAGAACTGACAGTACTATGATTGGTGAGGTCTTTACAAACCTTCACACCATTCAAAAAAACAGTGTTAACCATGTAGCACAATTATTTGACCTTAACAACCAAGATTTATATTTACCACCCAAAAAAATCACAACAATTGAAAAAACATTTAAGATGGATGAAAAGCGTCACATTGGTCAGGTTTTCTCACACGCTCATGAAAAAATGACAGAATTTGTCGTTGAAATCAGTGGAGGCGATAGAAATGGAGAAGTCATCTATTGGACCAACGATTGGGAACACCCACCAATAATCAATTTCGATCCTCCTATTATTTTATTTGAAGGTCAGGGGTTAAAGTTAAAAGCTACCTATGATAACTGGACTTCTAGACCCATCACTTTTGGGTTTAAGTCTACAGATGAAATGATGATTTTATTTGGATGGTATTATTAAATGCAGCGGATCGAAAATTTCAAAAAAATACTTTTAACAGTTATTTTACTTTTCACCTCTATATTTTCTCAAAATGACTACCCAATTGTCTTAGTGCACGGATTTATGGGTTGGGGCCCTGATGAAATGGGTTCCTACAATTACTGGGGCGGAAAACGAGATATGGTTCAAGAATTTGAATCGCAGGGTTTTGAGGTTTTGGTAACAAATGTAGGTCCCATTTCGTCAAATTGGGATCGAGCGGTCGAGCTTTACTATCAAATTAAAGGTGGTCAAGTTGACTATGGAAAAACGCATTCAGAAAAATTTGGTATTGTGCAAAAACCAGCCAAAAAAAAATATCAAGGACTATATCCGCAATGGAGTGCTAAAAACCCCATTCATATAATTGGCCATAGCATGGGTGGGCAAACTGCTAGAATGCTTGACTATCTATTACGAACCGCACTAGTTGATTCAGCTGGATATTCAGAAAAAAGCAACTTATTGGGAAAGTCTAATAATGGCTACATAAAATCTATCACCACAATTTCTACTCCCCATGATGGGACTACTCTAACAACATTTGTAACGACCTGGATCCCCTTTTTGCAAGATATGATAGCAGTTGCCGCAGTAGTTGGTAATTCTTTTTATGATTTTGATTTAGAACAATGGGGATTTAAAAGAAATAATAAAGAAGAATGGTCTTCGTATTTTAAAAGATTGCAATCTCATCCTGCATGGGGAACTAAAAATATAGTCTCCTGGGATGTAAATATTCAAGGTGCGCGTGAAATAAATTCAACGGTAACAGCAAATCCTGAAGTTTACTATTTTTCTTTCGTTAACAGTAATACTGTTTTAGATAGCTCAAGCGGTCGACATATTCCAAACAATACTATGTCATTTATAATTAGGTCTAATGCAAGATTAATGGGTATGAAAAAAGCATATTTTGAAGATGGAACATCAACTGACTCAACATGGTTTGAAAATGATGGAATCGTAAATAAAAAATCTATGTATGGTCCAACAACAGGATTAAATGGCGCTGATCCTATAACAAACTACTCAGAAGACGAAATATTAATACCTGGTCAATGGTACGCAATGAATGGATTAAAAATGGATCACCGGCGTATGGTTGGTCACGGTGCAAAAGAAAAAGATTACAAGCTTTTAATGGAAAAATATATTACACACTTAAAATTGATTCAATCACTTCCGAAATAAATTTGAATAGTGCATATATATTTGTATAATACAAATATGAAGTATGCTGAATTATTGACAAACCTCCTTATTGATCTTCAATCTATTTTCAGAGAGAATAATAAAAACCTGTCTCTAAGTTTCTCACAGATTATCGTAATTTCATCAATACCCGAGGTGGGTATTGATATGACAGGCCTTTCCCAGAAGTTAGGCGTTGATAATAGCACAACTACACGGTTAATTAATGTTCTATTAAAAAATAGTTTAGTTGTTAAATCACTAAGTGAAAAGGACAGAAGATCGAACATACTAACCCTTAGTGACAAAGGGAAAAAAGTGAGAGGAGAAATTGAAAATAATATAGAAAATGCGTCATATAAATTTTTTTGTAATATGGATACTAAAAATAAAATATTAACAAAGGATCTGTTGAGCTCTTTACATTGGAGCATTTTAAAATATAAGCTAGAAAAACAATAATTTGTATAATACAAACAATTCAAAGCCAATTATTGATTGGTATAATAGCAATAAGAGAGATTTGCCATGGAGAAATACCAAAGATCCGTACAAGATTTGGTTATCTGAAATCATGCTACAACAAACTCAAGTAAAAACTGTAATTCCTTATTATAATAGATGGATAGCGCAATATCCTACTTTAATATCTGTTGCAAATTCAAATATCGATCAATTGCTCAAATCATGGGAAGGACTTGGGTATTATAAAAGATGTAGAAATTTTCACAAAGCTTGTAAAATTATCTATAAATCATATAACGGTATTATCCCAAAAGACTATCATTCTTTGATGAAGCTTCCTGGTTTGGGTGATTATTCATCAAGCGCAATAATGTCTATAGCTTTTAATGAAAGATATCCTGCTGTTGATGGAAATCTAAACAGGGTTATTTCAAGAGTATTAGGTATAAAAAACCTAACAAATCATAATAAAAAAAGAGTAAAGAAATTTGCAGGGGACATAGTTCAGTGCACCAGGCCTGGCGATGTAAATCAAGCTCTAATGGATATTGGCAGCTTACTGTGCACCCCAACAAAGGCAGAGTGTACAAAATGTCCAAATCAAAAAATTTGTAAGGCTTCTAATTCAAATAATCCATTATCCTATCCAAACAAAATTAAGAAAAAACCAAAACCAACAGTTTTCATGATGGCTTTCTGTTTGATGTATAATGGAAAATTTGCAATACAAAAAAGAAATAAAAAAAATTTTTTAGGATACCTTTGGGAGTTTCCATCATTTGAGTCAAAATCGTTAGATCGTTTAAACGAGAATGTAATTTATTCATATTTTGGAAGAGAAGTTAAGGTTCAAAAAAAAATAGGAACCGTAAAGCATACCTATTCACACTTTAAAACAGTGGTTGACTTATATTTATGTTCAGTTAATAATAAAAAAATCAATATTAACAAGATTAAATGGATTGAGAACAAGGAGTTTTCAAAATATGCATTTTCAAAATTAAACCACAAACTCTTGAGTTTAATTAGAAGCAAAGATGTTTAAAGCTATATTTTCAATCATGGTGTGGCCAATTTGGTTTGCAGCATTAATTGTTTTAGGCTTGATATATTATATACTTATGTTGCTTTTTGAATCAAAACGCATTCATCCAATTGCTCGAATAATATCAAGGTTATTGCTTTTACTTGGAGGCCAATGGCTTACTTTAAAAGGGAGCCCTCCAAAGCAGCACAGGGGGCCCTATCTATACTTAATCAATCATGCATCACTTTTTGACACATTTATGACCGTGGCGGCAATCCCTCATTTTTTTACAGGCGTCGGAAAGATAGAGCAATTTTCATACCCTTTTTGGGGGACTTTATCAAAAAAATATGGGATGATTCCAATAGATAGATCAAAAATTCAATCTGCGGTAGGAAGTTTGTCTAAATTAGAAAAAGCTATCCATAATGGTGTTTCAGCAATGATTGCTCCAGAGGGAACAAGAACTTTAGATGGAAAATTAAACGAGTTTAAGAAAGGCGCCTTTCACGTCGCAAAAAATACAGGCATAACAATCGTACCGATAATATTGGAAGGTTCCTTTAAGGCCAAGAATAAAAAAGATTGGAGGATAAGTCCTGGATTTGTAACAGCAAGATTATGTGAAAAAATAACAAAGCAACAATACAACCACATGAGCGTTAATGAGTTAAGAGGTTATGTGCAGAATATTTTTAATGATGCTCTCGAAAAATAAATGGAATTTTACTACCTGATAAATAAAATTTTACACATAGTTGGTATGGCAAGTTGGTTTGGCGTAGCGCTTGCAATTTCAATAATCTTATCAAAAAATGATTATAAGGATCTAGATTTAATACTTGATCTAAGCACTAAAGTTGAAATGCCAGCATCATTTTTTATACCGCTTACAGGAGTATTAATGATGATTGAAAACACAAATTTATTGCAGGATGGCTGGTTGTACTTAAAAATAGCTGTGGGTCTAATTGCGATAGTTTTTACTCATATTTCACGCGCTTTTCTAATCCATAAGGATCTTAAGAATATTTACACACTGCAAAAATTTACTTTTTACAGAAATATCTGTTTAGTGACATTAACATTCGTAATAATTATTGTAGGATACAAATAAATGACCAAAGACCATGAGTATTCTCCAATTGAAAAGCTTGACTTACAGGCATCGAAAAAACTTTTAAAAATCCCAGGGGTCAGTGAGATATTTCGCTCCTCGGACAATAAGTTCATTTCTTTTTTAGCTGAATGGTGTCCAAACTGCGACTACGAAGCAAACAATTTAAAAGAATATCATAGTTTGTTTAAGAGCCACCTAGATTTCTTTCTAATAATGCTTTTTTCAACAAATGAAATGAACTTGATATTCAAAAATAAATATGGCCTTGAAATGAATACAATTCAAGGGGAATTAGATGTGAAAAATGAAAGACTTAATACTCAAACGCAATTTTTTAATTTTAGAACGAATGTCAATGATGACCGAAAATGGGGAGTACCATTACATATTATTAAACTAAATATTAATGAAATCTATATAATTAAAGGGGAAAGTTTAAATGAGGAAGTGGTTAGCTTGGTTCAGAAAACTTTGTGATTTTTTAGCCAGAAACTTCAGTATCGTAAATTTCTTCAAATTCCTCGGTTTTAATCATTCTAATCGCATCCCAAGTTAAAGCAGTACATGCTTTAGCACATATTTGACACCCGATACATTCGTCGTGGCGTACTTGAACGGGTGGTATAGGAATATCGTATTTTTCCTTTGGTACGGGCTCAATACAGTCTACTGGACAAAAAGGTACGCACACCTGGCAGCCGGTACAATTGTCCTCATCAACAACTGCAATGAGCTTAGGTTTTTTCTTTTTGAAATTTACATTACTTGCAGGATCGGGAACTGACTTGTAATGATCGTAGTTGTAATCTTTACTCATAATATTTATTTA
>CEQL01046860.1_pt1 | contig 17088 bp, 9 predicted proteins | sample 356281 | NCBI WGS metagenome assembly CEQL01 (sample SAMEA2621203, study PRJEB7988) | marine metagenome | biome: marine biome (ENVO:00000447); feature: surface water layer (ENVO:00002042); material: "saline water (ENVO:00002010), including plankton (ENVO:xxxxxxxx)" | depth 5 m
GTATACCAAATCAAGAGTTTAATAATATGAAAAGTATAATTCAAAGTGTATCCTTAGATGAAATGAATCATACTTTATTAACCAGAGATAGTATACTAAAAATATACAATAATCACAAAAATCACATTAATAATTTTGGAATTAAGGAAGATTATGCTTTACGAAGCTTAATAAATACAAATCTTAGACATATGAATATGAAAACAAATGATTTATCTATTTTTTTTGTAGTAGGATTAGAAAAAATTAGTTCAAATGATTTGGTTATGTCGGAAAATGAACTTGCTTTAAAACTAGCATTACAAAATAAAGATACTAGTGATATGTATATTGCAAATAGAATGATTGCTCAAATTGTTAGTAAATTACCATATGATTTAAGAGAAAAATTATTACCTGAAACGAAAATAAATATTCTTCAAAGAATATATCAATTATTAAAATTACGTGATATAACACACCAACCACTTAATTTTAAAGAAGGTAAATTATCTGTAAATTTATTAGATTTTACATATGATAATGATGTAAATAAAGACATAGTTAACTTAAAAAATAATAATGTTGAAAATTTTAAGGATAAAACAGAATTAGAAAAATTATATGATAGACTCCGCAAAGATTCAAATAAAAGTGTTAATCGAGATTTAGAATCCTGTAATTTTGATGCAAGTAAAATAAGTTGCAAAATGATTAATGGTACTAATCCTGTATGTAGAAAAAAAAAATGTCTTGAAGTTAGTAATAAATGTATTTATAGAGAGGATGTAGGTGATGGTTTATGTTATGATAAAGATACAGATGTAACTAATATTAGTAATAGTTATAACAATGATAATAATAATGATAATAATGATAAACCACAAGTAACTTATCCTGTATCTACAGAATTAAACAAAAAATTATTAGAACAAATCAGTCAAAACCAAATTAATAAATTACAAAAACAAGGTTATAATTTAGAAGAATTATATAAATTAATGGTTACAATGGATATAGGAGAAGGTTCTTATGAAGAACAATTACAGAAAATTTTAGATAAAAATACAGAAGACAAAGTAACACCTGAAGTTATTGAAAAAAATGTTATTCATGCAAAGTATGTACAAAAAGATCCTAAATTTATTAATGGATTAAAAGATAAGAAATTATATTATTTTGATGAATTAAGTGGAACATTACTTGATGTTGATAAGTTAGAAAAAGTAAAAGGTGAAAAAATTAAAAAACAAGAATTAGAAGAAATATTAAAAAATCATAATTTAAATTCTAAACAAATACATAATTTAATTGAAACAATTAATGATGAAGGAGATAAATTAAAATTAATTGATAATGAAAAGTCTATTCATCAAAGATTAAATAATAAAAATAATAAAATTATGAATTTGACATTAAGTGAAGGTGAAGAAGGTGAAGAAGCTGAAGAGTTAGTTGAGGATGAAGAAATTAGAGGTAAAACATTAAATGAACTAATAAAATTAAGTAAGAATAATAAAACAGATAAAAACTCAAATAATAATAACTCTGATAAAAAATCTGAAAATAATTCTAAAAATAATTCTAAAAATAAATCTGATAATAAAAGTCATCATTATTTTGATAATTTAAGTACATTAAGTTTGATTGGGTTTATAATAAGTGGTATAATAGGTTTAATAATTGTAATATATATTCTTACATTATTTTATACATTATTTTTCAGTCCATATTAATTTTTTTTTATAAATTATTCAATTGATTTTTAATTATTTATATTTTTTAGTATATTAATAAAATAAAAAAATTTATAATATAATAAATACTTAAATTTAATTTAATTAATACATTAAATAATTACAATAATTACAATAATTACATTAATTACATTAATTTTAAATGTTTTAATAATCATAATTTAATATTTAAATTTAATATATTATTATCTACAAAATATTTAAAGAATGAAAAAAATAAATTATGTAAAGAAAACTAAAAAATATAATTTATTTTTGCTGTATATACAGTCTCATTATATTATTGAATTATATAATAGAGTAAATATATATCAATTAATTAATTATAATATACTAATACCATTATTTAATAATTTTATATTTAATATTTTTATTATTAGTATAAATAATAAAAAAAATTTTAATTATATAAAAAATGTTATAAATGAATCATGTAATATAGTATTTGATTATATTAAAATAAGTAATGAAGAAAAATTTAAAACAAATACATATCATCCTACATACTCAGATGCAATTCATTTTGCTTATCAAAAAATATTTAATAAAATAACACATAAAAATAGCAATGAAATATTTAAAAAAAAAAGTAAATCCAAAGAAACTAATAAAAGTAATGATTTACAAAGTAAAAAAATAATAAATAATAATGTTACGTTTATTGATGAATTTAATAAAGTAAAATTAGATAATATAGTTTCTAACAAAATTTCAAAAAAAATAAATAATAATTTTAATAAAATAAAAACAAATAAAGAACATAATTTATATACAAAAAAAAATATAAATATAATATCTTATAGTACAAAAAATAATATAATATATTCTTCTTGTGAAATAATTAATCAAATATTTACTAATTTTATAAAATTAATATTTGAAGAAAAATGTAATCATAATCATTTTATTTATAAAAAAAATATCATTAAATATATTTATTTAAATAATTATATCCTCGATTCGGATGATATTGGTAATAACGTAACATATAATATTGTAAGTAAAAATAAGATTAGTAATGTTAAAAAAAGCAATCAATTTAATATAACTACATTAATTAATAAATTTAATAATTGTCAAAATAATAATTTATTAAATAAAAAATATAATAATTTATTAAAAAATATAGAAAATATTGATAATATAGATGAATTAAATAATCCAAATAATAATAATAATATAGATAATAATATAGAATTAAATGACAATGAAGAAAATAATACTGAAGAAAATAATAATGAAGAATTAAATTTATATTTAAATAACTTATTTTATAAAATTTTAAATGGAAATTTTGATAAACTTATAAGTTATAATAATATAATATTAACAGATATAATTCAAATTACCAAAAAATACACTAGTAATTCAAATTTTCGTATAATTAATATAATTAATACTGTAGATTATATATTTGAAAAGTTTTTAAATTTAGTTAATCAAAGTAATTTAAATGATGAAAGTAATTTAAATAACGAAAGTAAATATAATAATGAATTAAATAATATTTTTAAAGATTATTCAGATAAAATATTATTCCTATCAATTTTCATATTTTTTAGACAATTAAATAATTTAGATTTTAAAAAAAATTATAATTATATTATGATTGTTGATAAAATATTTATATTTCTTTTGAATAATATGAATAAAATAAATAATGTAAATTTAGATACAATGGACAAAAATGTATTTATAAATATTAATAAATTATTTGAATAATAATTTATATTTATCATTTATTAATAATTAATTTTTTATCATTAATTTCTTTTTCTTTTTAGTTATAATTCTTTAATTAAATTTCTAAAACATTATCCACATAATCACCAATTTCATCTTCATTTATTATTTTAAATAAATTACCGTTTGATGTATCAATATAATACTCTGTACCATCTAAATTATATGTTTCTAGTAAATCAGCAGATGGTTTGGTAACTTCATTATTTTTAGTAATAGTTTTATTTTCTTTTTTTGATTTTGTTTTTCTTTTAGATTTTTTTGTATTTTCTTTATCATTATTATTTTCATTTTTAGTTTCATTTTCATTTTTAGTTTCATTTTTAGTTTCATTATTGTTTTTATTATTTAATTCTTTTCCTTTCTTTCTTTTCTTTTTACCTTTACGGTTTTCATCTGATTTTTCATCTGATTTTTCATCTGATTTTTCATCTGATTTTTCATCTGATTTTTCATCAATTTCTTTATTAGAATTATCTATATTATCAGAACTATCAGAATTATTTGAATTTATTGATAAATTAGATGTACTTGTTTTATTTTTTTTTGGTTTTTTAACTTTTTTCTTTTTTGGTGATTTAGTATTACTATTTTCTTTTTCATTTTTTGTATTATTTGTTTCTTCTTCATTTTTTGTATTATTATTTGTATCTTCTTTATTTTTTGTATTATTATTTTTATCTTCATTTTTTGTATTATTATTTGTATCTTCATTTTTTGTATTATTATTTGTATCTTCATTTTTTGTATTACTATTTTTATTGTTTACTTTTAAAGAATCATTTTGTTCATTTAAGAATTTAACTTTTCCTTCAAGTTCATTTATTTTTAGTTGACATTGTCTTATAGTTTTATCTTGTTGTTTAATAACACTAAATCTATTATAATTTGTTTCTTCAAATTCCTTATGGACTTCTTTTTGTTTAAGATCAGAAAATGATTTTTCTTTATTATTTATTTCAGATTGTATTTCTGATATATTTAAATTTATTTCATTTATTTTTAAAGAGAATTCTTCTTTAGATTTTTGAAGAAGATTGTTAAAATTTTCTTCTAATTTTACAACAAATGTATTATGAATATTAAAATACTGTGTTACAGAACCTTGTAATTCAATTAATTTATTATTTAAATAAGTAAATTCTTTGTCTTCACTCATATTTTAAATTATTTTTTTAATATTATTTTTGATTATTTTTGATTATTTTTGATTATTTTTGATTATTTTTTAAATTATAATTTAATAATTCAATAATTTAATAATATGTTAATTATTTAATTTATATTTTTATGATTAAATTATAATATTGATTTAGTTTTAAATTAGTTAATATTAGTTTTTTTTAAATTGGTTTTAAATTAGTTTTAAATTATTTTTAAATTAGTTTCTAAATTATAATATAAAACTATTTTTACTATTAATTCATAAGTATTCATCACTATTTAATAATTATTTATAATAATTCATAATAATTTATAATAATTTATAATAATTTATAATAATTTAATAAAAATTGTTTTTTATTTATGGAGTATTAATTTTACAAAAATTAATTAATAAAATTTAACAATGACAGAAAACAATACATCCCTAAATAATTACTATAATTTTGTAAGTTTCTATGGTCCAATCCTTAGCAATGTAGATGGTAAAATGAAAATATATAGATTATTAGAACTTTTGGATGAAAAAAATTTTTACCCAGGACATATAATATTTAGTTGTTCTACAAAAAAATTTAAAGAACTATATGTAAATTCAACTATAGCAGAATCTTTTAAAGATATTATAAATGTATTTATATCTCGTAGTTATGGTAATAGCACACCAACACGTTTTAATATTTTAAACAACTATATTATAGCAGATAGTTTGAATTATATAATTCCTATAATCAATGCTATTACTATAAGATATAATAATACATAAATTTATGTAGAATACTTGTAATATTACTAGTAATCTAAAATGTAATATTAAATGTAATATTAAATGTAATATTAAATATAATATTTTTTTTTAATTGTATTTAAAAAAATTGTTTTATTAATTTTTTAGTTTATAAGTTTAATTATTTAAGTATCTAAAATTTTAAAAAATTTTAAAAACTATAAATTTTCTTAATTAATTTTTAAGGTATAATAAAATATAAAAAGAAAACATAAAAATAATGTCTACAACGAATATAATGGATTTTAAATATGATAAAAATGATAATGATAGCCCATTTAATATAGAATGTGCATGTAAAGATAATTGTCATTATATGTCATTCCATATAAATAATTTACCAGGTAATGTATGGATTTATAATAAAATGGAATTTACATTTTCAAGAATAATGTATAATAGTGTTTTTAAAAATGAAGAATTTATTAATAGTGAAGGTAAAAATAATGACTATATTGATAAAGATTTAGATGAAGAAATGAAAATAATAAATTCATTGAAATATGAATTAGAAAAAAATGAATCAAATCAAATAAATTTAGAAATTGCATCTTATACACCTCATTCAAAAGAAAAAGTAATTACTGATTTTAATTTACTACCAAGAAAAGAACCATATATATTTACTTTTAAAGAAAATATTGAAATTTTAGTTTATTGTATTAGTAATTTAAATACAGATTTAGATATTATTCCTGATGAATCAAGACAGTTTAAACAATATATTATACAAATATGTAAAAATGATTGTGATGAATATGATGGTAACTTATTTGATGATTTAAGTTTAGTCATTCATAAATATAATAGAAAATATAAATATAATAGTAACTACAATGAAAATTCTAGTTATACTATTTATATAAATGATGAAAGACATTGGGAAGATATATCTCAAGATAAACATCGTTCTTTTGATACTATTTATTTAGAAAAAAAAATGAAAAAAGAATTAATAGATGATGTAGATGATTTTTTAAGTCAGGACACTATAGAAAAATATAATAAATTAGGCAGAAAACACAAAAGAGTAATATGTCTAGAAGGTTTACCTGGAACGGGAAAAACAAGTGTAATTACAGCAATAGCAAGTCATATAGGATTTGATATAGCTATAATTACTCCATCTGTTGGCTCAAAATTTACGGATTCTACATTTAAATCCTTACTACGTAATTTACATAAAAAAACAATATTAGTGTTTGAAGATATAGATGCTTTATTTGATAATAAAAGATCAGATGATAGTAATAAACATGCATATACTTTTAGTGGTTTACTTAATGGTCTCGATGGTATTGGAACACCTAATGGTTTATTGTGTTTTATAACTACAAATAATTTTAATTCGTTTGACCCTGCACTTAAAAGAAGAGGAAGAATAGATAAAGTATATCATTTTGATTATATGGTGAAAGAACAATTATATGATATGTTTAAAAATTTTATGGATGAAAAATTCACAGAGGATAAATTTAATGAATTTTATACTAAATTTTTAAAACTTAAAATTAAAGTAACTGTTTCTACAATGCAAGAATTTTTATTCCAATATTATGAGGAACCTGAAAATGCAATTAATAATTTAAATGAATTAATTGAATTAAATAAAAGTGTTAATACTGAAACCAATAATGGTTTAATGTATAATTAATAATATTTATACGCATAAGTAATATTTATAAATAATGCGGTATAAATATTTTAAAAAATTAAATTATTTTTTTAAAGAAAAAATAATTATTTTAATAATAAAATTATTTTTAATGAAATAAATGTTTTATTTTTTATTATTTCATAGTAGTATAACAAAAACTAGTCATATAGACAAAAAAATATTAATTACTTCTTTGTATGGTAGTATATTGTATATTATATTTCATGCAATAATAAATAGTAGTAAATCAACATTTTTAGTTACTATAAAAAAATATTTTTTTCTTATATTAAGTCTAGATGTTTTATCAATGATATATATATTAAAAAATTTATTACCAAAGGTAAATGTTTCACCATCAGATTTACAAAATAAATTTGGAACATTATTTTCAAACTTTAATGTATTAAAATTTATTGATACAAGTTTTTATGAAAATGATGAAATAAAAATAGATAATTTTAATTTACCCGATATAAATAATTTATCTAAAGAAAAATTTAAAAATCATTTAAATGATACTGATACTTTAAATTCAATTAATTTAAATAATGGTAAATTAAATAGTAAATCAACACCCCATAGTATTTTGAAAAAGAATGTCATTATTGATGAAAGAAATAATATGGTTAAAGAATATAATACTGAAGATGATGAAATTTCTAATATACAAGAAAATAATAGTTATAATGGAACACAAAATACTATAAATCTCCAAGATAATCAGAATCAACAAAATAATATGAATCAACAAAATAATCAGAATCCACAAAATAATACAAATGAATCTGATAATTTAAATTTAGAACTTCAAAATTTAAATAATAATTATTTTAATAAATCTACAAATATAAATATAGAAGATAATCCCAGTAGTGAATCTGGTAATTATACCTCAAAATTTAAAGATATGTATGATCCAAATATTCAAAATTTACCACAAAACTTACCTAATGATATCCCAATGAATATGCCTTCAAATATGCCTTCAAATATGGCTTCAAATATGCCTTCTAGTAATACAAATAGTAATTCATCAAATAATATGGGTACACCAATATCTCAAATTAGAAATATGAATAACAATAATAGTAATATTAACAATAATAATAATTCAACGAGCATTAGTAGTATTAGGAATAAACAAAATAAAAATCAAAATAATAATCAAAATAATAATCAAAATAATAATTTATTGCATATGCAATCTAATGATAATATTATTAAAAATAAAAGTAATTTAAGTAATGATCAAATTACTGAATTAAATTTAAATTATAATCCAAGTGATGTATTAGAAAATATAAATTATAGTCAAGATAATAGTGGAAATAATAGTGAAAATTATAAAAAAAATAATACCTCAAATCAAAATATACCAATGAGTTCAAATAAAAATGTATTAAATAATATTAAACAAATGGATAATCAAAGTGTTATTAGCAGCAGTAGTGACTTAGGTAGTGTTTTAGATTTGGATATGGATGAATTTGAAAGTAATTTAGATATTTAGATATTTAGAAATTTAAATAATCAAAAAAAAAATTAAATTTTACTGTTATAGTGTTTAATTAATTATTTTTTATTATTTTATAATTAAATTATAATTAGTTTATAATTAAATCAGAATAATTATCAACAAAATCATCAAAATTTTTTCCCATAAAAGATTTTTGTATTTCTTTTCTAGATTCTTTTATATCTAAAAGTTTATTTGGTATATATTGAATATATTTAGACCCAGATTTTTTTTTGAATATTTTTTTTATTTCACTATCTTTAATAGTATTTTTTTTACCATTGAAAGTTTTATTTTGTGAAATTTGATATTTTACGTGTTTCTTATATTTTTTTATGATTTTATTATTATTCATTTTAATTTGATTAATTTTTAAATCATTTTCTTTAGTTAGTTTATTTTTTTCTTTATTAATCATATCATCTTCTTTTAGTTTATTTTCAAGTTTCATATACAAATTTGATAATACCATATCAAATTTATTTGTATAATTATTCCAAATAATTAATAATTTATCAGAATATGTTTTTGCATTAAAAAATGCTTTAAATAAAGGTATTGTCAAAGTATGTATTATAGATGTACCTCTGTTTTTATTATTTTTTGGATTAAATTCATAATTTAAATTTAAAATACTATTGTAATATTTTTTACCAAAAATAAGTTCATGGAATATAGCTTCTAGTATATTAAATGTATAATATGTAATATCATTTTTAGGTATATAATTAACTTCTAATCCATTGATAACATCTAAAAATAAAGTATATTCTGCAAAATAATTTGTAGTACAATTACCAATATTATTATTTATACAATTAAATTCATTCAACTGAGGTGTACTTTTAGGTAATATTTTACGTAAATAATAATTATATAAGTGTTCACCATATTTTTTATTCTTATTTATTAATCCTATAAATATATTGTTATCTATATTATAAAAAGGAACTATCATAAAATTATCAGGCGATAATGACATATTTTCTATTATTTTTTTATCAAATAATTTTGTAAATGCATCGGTATCAAATAATGTTTTAATCTTTTCTATATTATCTATATTATCCAATTCAAATTCTGTCATTGTTGTATTTTTTAAATTCCACTTATAATAAAATTTCATTTTAAAATGGATATATTCTTTATCATCTAGTAATGTGATATATTTATCTTTCCAATCTATTCTATCTATTATATGATTATTATGTGTTATGTCAAATAAATTCCAAATAATATTGTAACTTGCTTTTTTCTTTTTTTTACTAGTTAAATTAAATACGTCGCATTTATATAAATTATAAATTTTATATTCATTTTTATCTGATAATTTATTATTATCATAATTATTTCCAAATTTATTATTTAATTCATTGTAATTTAAATCATTGTTATTTAAAACTTTATTATTTAATTTTTCATTATCAATCATATTAGTATCTTCTTCTTGAATAGATAATTCTCTAGTTAAACTACATAGATGTGATAAATTTGATTTAAGTTGATTTATACTTTCCATTTTAAATATTTAATTTTTAATTGTAATTACTATCTTATGTTTTAATGTATTAATTAAATATAATAATCAATTTTATTTTAAATTGTTTTACATATTATATTACATATTACATTATATATTTCATTATATATTACATTATATATTAAATTATATTTCACAGAAATGGTAATAAAGGTTTATTTGGTTTAATATATCCTGTAATATTTATTTTTGTTAAATCATTTAAATTATCTAATATGTATTCTAAATTATCTAATGTTAAATAAATTGGTGCAACTGGTGGCTGTATAAAGAAAATGAGATTTAATAATTTTCTAACATTTTTATTCTTAACAATAATTATACTTTGATTTAAATATTGTATTTTTTGTCTTCTTAATTTTTTTATAAAATTAGTCATTCTAAAACAATATTTTATAGGTGGAAATCCTACATCTGATGTATCAAATATAAATGTAAAATGTCTAGCATTTTTATATAGTTGTAACCATCTTATTAAAAAATTATTAAAATCTTCTTCATTTTCTATAGTTTTTGAAAATTTAACAATCACAACTGGAAATAATTTATAATCAAAATTTGCAAACATTATTTATTATAATTTTAATTATTTGAATTATTATTTGAATTATTATTTGAATTATTATTTAAAATATAAATAAAATTTATAAATTATATAAATTATATAATATATATTATAAATAAGATAAATAATAATTTTATAAAAAAACTATATTATCATTTTATATAAATTAAAAATATATTTGTAAAAATGAAAAGCAAAAATGTATTCTTAGTAGTATTAGTATTAGCTTGTCTAGTAGCAGTAGTATTATGTCAAAATAAAAATGAAGCATATACTAATTATCTAGTAAAACAAAAGGCCTGGAAAGTATTAGAATCTGGTAAATTAAATACATATGCAGGTATTAATGATGGCGCATTTGTACCTCAAACAATTAGTGTTCAAATGAAAGTTGAAATGCAAAATATTTTAGGTGGCATTTTAAACATGATAAATCAACAAACAGGTGAATCTTTTTATTTACGAAAAATAGATAGAGTTAACGTAAGATTATTAAAAAAGGGTGAAGTAGGATTCGAAGAAACAGAAGAGGAAGTAAATGATTTTACTCTAGGTGCTAGATACACTGTTGATTTTTTTGCTCATGAAGTTAGACATATGCACACAAGACGGTTTATTGTTGTTTTTGTAATTGATAATGAAAGAAATATTGATGTTGAACACGTTAATTTAAGTAATGCATTTAAATTACCAGAAAATACTGATGATAATGATGTAAATGATAAATTAATTATAACAGATGATTCTTTATTAAACAATACCTATCATATCAAAGGAGTAGAAGATACTAATTTAGAAATGGGTGATTATTTACCTAATGATAATAAAATAACAAATAAATATATTAAAGCAAACTACCAAGAAGTCGGTTTACCATTTTTACCAGTTCAAATATCTAGTGATGCAGTATCTGATAATAATGGACTACCTAACTTTCCAAATAGAAAACAAAGTAAATGGTGGGATTCATATGGTGTTAAGTATACGGAATCAAAAAAACTAGGTAAAATTGGCGTAGACCATGCGGTTGGTGAAAGACCTCAACAAAATTATGATAACCCTACAGTTAATAGAATGGTGACAGATGTTAATAGTGATAATAGTTGGTTATTTAATTCAGCAAGAGGTAATCTTGGCGTACCAAAAGGTCAAGTAGTTATGTAAATTATACAAAGAAAAAAAAAATTAATATTGTTTTTTTATCTTTAAATTCTTTATGTAATATTATATTTTTAAATTTTTTATGTAAATATTTTATGTTAAATATTTTATGTTAAATATTTTATCTTTAAATATTTTATCTCTAATATAGTAATAAGTAAAATATTAAAAAATTAATATTAATTTATTTATAAATGGCTACAACTAGTGAAAGTATAACAACAGATTTACTAACGAAAAAAAAAATAGAAGACAAAATATTAAGTTCTTTAACATCAATTAAAGTTACTAATAATCCTAAATTAACAATAAATGGTACAAAATTTAATAAATTTAAAATTTATTCATATGAAGATACAAGTGATAATTATAGTTTTGAAACAAAAGGAACGGTATTAAAGGGGGGTTCATATAAAGAATTATATGAATTTTATTTAATTTCTTCTGGTGAAAAAAAAGAAATTGAAGATAAATTATTAATATTAATTAAACCTGAATATGGTTTTAGAAAAATAACTTTAGAATTATTAGGTATTGAAATTCAAAAAGAATTGAGTTTACAATGCTCTGCTATACCAAAAGTATATGAATATGGTGTTTATAGTGCTTCAGAAATAAAAATTGTCCAATTTAAATTAGACTTCTTAAAGAAAAATAATATAATAGGTGGTTATATTATTATGGAAAAAATAATAGGTTGTGACTTAGAAGATGTTATTAAATTTTTAACTATGAAATGTTCATCAAATACCTACGCAGAATATTCTGAAACATTATACGGAGTTAATGGTCAAGAAATAAAAGTTCCACCTAATTTATTTAAATCAAAGAGTGGTATTTTAGATGTAGATAAAAAACATGTAGGATATCAATTTTTTAATGAAATAATTCAAAATGATAGCGAAGATGAAAAAATTAATAAATTAGTAGATATATTTAAACAAATATTGGAAGCAATAAATGTTCTTCATAAAAATTTATTATTACATTTAGACATAAAACTAGAGAATATTTTAATAACATATTTAAAAGAATCCAAAAAATTTAAAATATATTTAATAGATTTTGGATATACTCAAGTTTTTGGAAATACATTAAGAACTGGTGGTACATTTGGTTATATGAGTAAAACAATTTCATCAATAATGGTGTATAATTGGTATGAATCTGGTCAACATATATTTATAAAACATTTGTTAAAATATACTAAAAAATATTATGAACAAAGATCTGAAGATAAGGTTAAAATAGGAATTAAATCATTAAAAACAAATTATGAAAGTATTACAACACAACTACCTAAAAAAAATAGGTTACATTTTAAAGATGATATATATTCATTAGGAATTGTATTTATTATATTATCATTTTATGTATTAGATTTATATCCATATTACCATGATAATATGTGGTTTAACTATGAAGACTATATTAGACGAAATATTGATCATTTTTTGGCTACATCAACAGAGGAGCCAGAACATTTAGATATAAAAAATAAACTTGTAAATCAAAAGTTGAAAAATATAGGTGAAATAATTAAATGTATGATAACAAATACTATAACCCCTACAAACGGTAATTATATAGATAAAATAATTAGTCTTTTAAATGATTTAGATAATACTGATCTACAATTTGGTGGGTTTGTATTTAGTAAAAAACTAAATACTAATACATCATCAAATATTTATAATGATTTAAAAGGTTTTAAACTTCAAGAGAAGATGGTTATGTTTAATAATTATTATTTAAGTAACAATAAAGATAAACAAATAAAAATAAATTCAATTTTACCATTTGCAATGAGAGCAATGAAAAATATAAGTGAAATAGAAAACAAAAAACATAACCATAAATCTAAAAAAGTTGAAAGTTTTAATTATAATAAATCTATAAATCTTATAAGTTTAAATGATGTAGATATCGGTAAAATAATTACTGGGGGTATAATTACAAACGAAAAAAGATTAAATATAATTTTTAAGCGCATTTATTCACAAACATCATCAACAAGTAAACCCGTAACATCACCATATTTTTCACCAGAAAATCTATTACTAGGATTATCAAGTGGTTATTATTCCAAATATAATTCTAATTACAAAACAAAAAAAAATAAAATAAATATAAATAATAAATATAAATCAATTAAGATTAATAAAGATATCAATATGAATAAGAAAAAGAGTAAACATAATGAAAATATAAAACATAAAACAAAAAAGAAAAATAAATCTAGAACGATTACAAGAAAGAAAAATAAACCTAGAACGATTACAAAAGAAAAACCTAGAACGATTACAAGAAAAAAAAAGAAAGAAAATAAAAAAAATAAAAATAATAAAAATAAAAATGATAAAAATAAATTAACATTAAAAAAACCAAGAGAATTATTTTTAGGAGGAGCATCTAAGGATAAAAATACAACATATTTTGCTTGTATGAGATGTGGTAAGATTCCAAGTATTAGAGGAAAACGTAATTTTATGATCCCAATAATTGATAAAAAAACAAAAGTTGAAAAAAATTTATGTAAAAACTGTTTTGTAAAACAATTTCTTTATGTAGAAACACCTACCGTAGCCATACCTACACCTAAAGATATTTTATCTAAATTTATAAATAACGAAGGTACCACCAAATTTAAAAAAGAAAATGGTACAATATTGACTGGAGAGGAAATAATGGATAAATATATTCCTATTGTTATAACTCCTTGGTCTGGAATAATGACTGATAAATTTCATATACATTTTAGAAAACCTTATTATGATAAAAATGAAAAAAAAATAAAACTTAAATATACTGATAAAAAAATACAACGTGCTATTAGATTTAGACGTGTTTTAAAAAAAGTAAGAAAATTAATTAATGCAAATATAGAAACTAATAATAATGTTGTTGAATCACCAGTTTATTCTAAAAAGAAATTTATTACAATTGTAGATAATAATTTTACACTATCTGTTATTAAACCAACTTTAAAACCATTCCAAATTAAAAAAGTTTAATTTTTATATATTTTTAATAAATTTTTTTAATAAATTTTTTTAATAATTTTTTTTAAATATTTTTTGGATTTTGTATATTTTACAATTTCAATAACTATTTATATTTAATAATTTAAAATTGTTTTTATAATAAATTAATAAATACAATAAAATAATTAAAATACAAAATATTGATTTAAAAAATTATATTTTAATTGAATAATTCAAATAAATATAATAATTTAATGTTAAAAAGAAGACGTAAAGATATCGATTTATACATTGAAAAAAAGAAGATGAGTATTACTGATAATTCAATAAACACTATTCTAGATTTTAAAAATTTATTTATTCCAAAATTTATTAAAAAATGTGATGAATATAAAATAAAATCTAAACAATTTACAGAAGAAATATTAAAATCTATTGATCATAGTGACGAAAATAATATATTTTATAAAGAATATTTAAATCATTTACATAACGGTATAGAAAATCATTTTGAAAATGGTGTATTATTTCAATTTAATGATTATGTAAATAATTATAAATTAACTACAGATAGAGTTCTGTTATATCTATATGAAAAAACTTTTGAAGAGTTATGTAATGAATATTTAACATCAGAATCTAATAATGATAAAGAATATTATAATTTAGAGGATACTGATGATGAAGAGAATAGTAACGATGAAAGTATGGATGAAGATAGTAGACAACAATCTAAAAATAATAATTCTAAAATGGATATTGATTCACCCTCTACACAGTATAATACACGTAGTAAATTTGAAAAAGAGAACAAGATAAAAACATTAAATAAAATTTTGGAATTAACTAAAAATAATTTGGGAAATGCAATATATAAAATAATATTTTTAGATTCCAGAATTATATCTTATTTTATTCCAATATTAGAAGAAATGAAGGTTTTTTGTCAAAAGAATGTAGATGTTATGGACAATGTACCATTTATAGAACAAAAAACACCTGAATGGTTTAAAATGAGAGAATCTATGATAAGTGCCAGTGTTTGTGGATATTTAGATTCAAGTAAAAATACTTGTTCACTAAGTCAAGAAACAGAGCAAATAAAAGAAAAATCTTATTTAAAAGGTAAAAAGAAATTTAGTTGGAAATCACCACCTTTAAGACATGGACAACAATTTGAAGATTTATCAGTCTTAATGTATGAAAAAATCCACAATTGTAAAAATAAGGAATATGGGGTGTTACCAGATACCAAATTCAAATTTATTGGTGCTAGCCCTGATGGTTTAATAGTAGATACATTTTCAGAACAAGTTTTAAAAAGAAGAAAATTACATAGATTGTTAGAAATTAAAAATCCATATTCTAGAATTATTAATAAATGTGTTCCTAGTCAATATTATTGGCAAATGCAACAACAAAATAGAGTATGTCAATTACCCATTGTTGATTTTTTAGAAACAACCTTTAAATATAAAAATATTGATTATGATGCTTTTAAAAGGGATTTATTTGATACATCAAAATTAAAAGGAATTAAAACATACAAACAATTAATTGATACATTTGCACCTTATATAATTGAAAATTTAGACTTTAGTAAAATTAATGATGAATTTATAAAATTAATAGATAATTTAGATATATCAGAATTTGAATCTAAATATGTTCAATTAATTATTAATAATTTTGATGATGTTTCACCATTTAAATTACATACTCTTAGTAAAAAAGGTTTATATAAGGGGGTACTATGGTGTTTTACTAAAGAACTTAGTCCAGGGGATATTGATTTTAAAATTGAAGTTTTTCCAACAGACGAAGTATTAAACTCTATTGAAAAAATATCCGAATATTTTTCTACTATATCTCAAAAACATTTAGAAAATGGTTATGAACTTGAAGAAACTCATTTTTGGACTTGTAATGTTTATAGTGAAGTTGAAGTTGAATATAATAAAGGTCTTTATGAGTCTTACAAAAAAACAGATTCTGATGAAGATACAATATTAAAAAGATTAACTAAAAGATGGAATATTATAGAAACATTGAGATCAATAGAAAATGAAGATTCTCGAGGCAGTAAGTTTACAGAATTTTACCCATCATGTAAAGATAAATATACAGAAGCCTATGAATTAGATTATAGTATTACGGATGATAGTAATTCTAATAAGAATAAAACTTCTTCTAATAATAGAAAAATTTATAAAAAAAAGAAATCAAAAAGAA
>CEQL01007901.1_pt1 | contig 17074 bp, 19 predicted proteins | sample 356281 | NCBI WGS metagenome assembly CEQL01 (sample SAMEA2621203, study PRJEB7988) | marine metagenome | biome: marine biome (ENVO:00000447); feature: surface water layer (ENVO:00002042); material: "saline water (ENVO:00002010), including plankton (ENVO:xxxxxxxx)" | depth 5 m
CATGTATGGAGATCAGTATGTATCCTTGGGAGCGGTACAAGATTTAAAACAAGCTAATGATTTGGCTAAGAAAATGATTGGAAATTTCGGTATGGGTGAAAAACTGGAAGTATTTTACAATGATGATGTAGATGGAGCAAACACACCGTTTTTGGGAAAAAGTTTGTCAAGTGGAGGTGGATATTCAGAACGCACAAAGGATATTTTCGATAAAGAAGTTTATCATTTGATAAATGATGCTTATGAAACAGCAAAAACAGTATTACGTGAAAATAAGGAGGAGATGAACAATATTGTTGATAAACTTTTGGAAAAACAAGTTCTAATACCGGGTGATTTTTAAGAAGATTGAAAATACGACTTAAATATATACCATATAATAGATATATGTTATATGTTTTTATATATCATTATTTTTTAGCTCATGGGATTCAATATACTATTCATTATTCAATTCATCAAAAATGGTGTCCATTGTTTATATCGAAAGAGCATTTGATGCATCACGGAACACCGCATAAAATAACATGGTACGGAAATCCTACTGTTGAAACAGATTTTATAGGGATTTATTTTATTGCGTTTGTACTTTACACATTGCATATTCTCTTTTTTTATCCCAACAAATTATTGCATATTGGGGCATTTTCAATAATTGCCTTTTCTTTTTTAACGTTTCATGGAATGTGTCATTATTTAAAGAAAAAAACACAACAAAGATTACCCTTGTTAAATACTCTTTTTTTCCACCACTATAAACATCATATTGTAAAAACTGTGAATTTTGGGTTTGGAGATTTGACTTATGATTTTTTGTTTGGAACTTTGGATTTAGGTCCAATTGACTTTGATACTCAAGCAAAGATAACATTTGATAGGAAATATTTTATTCATTCATCATAAGTATTTAAAAATATCCTGATCAAGAATATTAACTATGTTGAAGTTAATCTTTTTAGCCTTTTTTTCTATTCCTTTGCATCAACGTGTTTTTCAAATAAATAATGCTGACGTGGTGTTTAACGGTTATTTAAACGATCTTTTGATCGGTTGTAGTGCAGCAGGATATTTTTTGTCTAACTATTGGAAAAAGGAAAAAATATGTAACACTGATGATGATTGCCCAGATATAATGCGTTGTTGTGAAATCGGTATGAGAAAATATTGTTGTAGCCCGAACAATTTTGTAAAATTGTCATTTTCATTTGAAAATCAACCCATTCCGTAATTATTTATAATCAATTTTGATTATAAATAATCTAATATTCCGGTGCGTGTTTACGAAATAGACAACCTTGTGTTGTTAAGTTCGGAATATCTATAATTTCTTCGGGATCTTGTATTGAACAATCTTTCAACCAGATTTTAACAATACAGAAATTCTTCTTTGGTGAAATAGTAATTCCATTTACTAAAGAAGAGTTGCGTTTGTTTTTTGTTAAGCTCTCCCCACAGAGCGCATATAATAAGGTTTTCCAAATATCATATACGAATTTATTGGAAATTTTATAAGAAAAACACCCTCCGTTACGATTTTGCCTATCTTCCCATGTTGGGTTGATATTTTCACGCATAACAAAAAGCATACAATATTTTACTATCTTTTCAGGTAAATATTCGTTAAATGCGATTAATTCATCTACATTTTCCAAACCCTTTTGTAATGGTTTATAACTAGAAAGATCCCAGCTTTTATCGTTTGGTAAATGGTAATATATATCCCATTTACCATGCAAAGTTAGAATAGGTGAGCTTTTATTCGCACATCTGGCCGTCGCCATATTCACCTTTCATAATAATCAGAAAAAATCTTTAAATACTTTCAATCAAGTTATTCATCTTCTTGGTCACTTGGAACGTAGTCGCTATCACTATCGCTATCCTCTTCAGGTAGAGGTTTTTCAGATGATTCTTCTAGTTCTTCCTCTTCTTCAACAGAATCTATATCTTTCACACTAACACTATTTTCTTCGACAAGTATATATTGATTACTGTTTAAAGTAATAATGTCGGCATTTGAGTCCATAATTTCAATCTTATAATCATATGAAAAATTAAAATAATTACATTGGTATTCTAAACATCTTCGCACAAAAACAGGTGAAAATAATTCATTTCCCACTGACCACATAGAATCAGCTATTTCCAATGCAATGACAGGATCATTTTTATGTTTATAGGAAATGGCTAAAGTAGAATAACTACTTGCATCTCTTTTTTCTACATTTTCGACCTTTCTCAAATTTACACTATAATCGTTTTTATATTTCATAATGACATTGAAATCGTTCATTTCATCACCCTTACACCATGCGTTTGTATAGCGACTTTCTAATACATCCTCTTCCATTTCATCATCGATGATCCTATATGTTTCAAAGTAATGGTATTTATTTGCATTGTCTTTGTTCAAACAACATGTTTGTATCCAATTTACATTTTCAGGCTCTCGGTTTTTGGTTAAAATAAGGGAACTGAAAGCATCATACATCCAATTATATGTATTTACAACATCCTTTACAAAATCATTATTTTTATAAATATATTTTCCAAAATTTTCGAGCTCAGACATCGCTTTACCGTATATAATAATGATATTTAAGCCTAGGTCTTGCATTCGCTTACTGTTCATTATGTCAACGAAAGCACCTACACACCACGTTACAATATTTGATAATACATATGCACCAATATTTACTCCAGTTAAAACATAATCAGTAAAAAATAATTCTTTATCGCTATCAGACATATTGTTATACTTATTATGCAAAGAACTTTAATATGTTTTACCAATAATATTTTTCACAAAAGATATTAAACACATTTTAATATATTCTACTAATATTATATATGATAAATGGTTTTTCATAATGGTTTGTTTTTATTTCATCGTGATCTTCGTTTATACGATAACACAGGATTAGCCGAAGCAATAAAACAATGCGAGAAAGTATATACGTTATTTATTTTCACACCAGAACAAGTGTCTTCTAAAAACACATATAAGTCAACGAATAGTGTTGAATTTATGATTCAAAGTCTCGAACATTTAGAAGGCGAAATAAAAAAAAATAGCGGTAAATTGATCATTCAATATGGTAACACTATGAATGTTTTAAAGGATGTCATTGAAAATTTGTCAATTGATTGCGTTTTCTTCAATTATGATTTGACGCCTTACGCAAGGGAACGAACAAAAAACGTAGAATCTCTTTGCAAAAAAATAAATATTACTTGCATGCATTCCCATGATTATTATTTGTTAAAACCGGGTGATGTATTAACAGGTAACGGGACAATGTATCATAAATTCACACCTTTTTACGAAAAATATATGTTGTTCAATGGAATACAAGATGTAAATAAAAAATCCGTTACAAAATTAGCAACAACACGTAAAACATTGTCAAATACTATTTCTTTGGAAAATGCTTTTGATAAATTTGTAGGTCGTTCAAATGGAAATCTCTTTGTAAAAGGAGGTCGAAACAATGGACTAATGCAATTGAAAAAATCATTGGTCTCGTTAAAAGATTATCATCAATCACGTGATACAATGAGTATTCAAACATCTGGATTGTCTGCTTATTTGAAGTATGGTTGCATATCCATTCGTGAAGTGTACAATGGCTTCAAACAAAAATATGGAAAATTCCATGAATTAATTCGACAATTGGTATGGCGTGATTTTTTCGCTCATTTGCTCTATTTTTACCCCGAGAGTTTGGGGAAATTATATTATCAAAAAATGGCGAGTTTAAAGTGGAGTAAAAATGATCGTTATTTAGAAGCATGGAAAAAGGGACAAACGGGCGTGCCATTAATAGATGCAGGTATGCGTCAGATGAATGAAACTGGATATATGCATAATCGGTGCCGTATGTTAGTAGCCACATATCTTACTAAAATACTTCTTATTGATTGGAGAGAAGGCGAAAAATATTTTGCTCAAACATTAGTCGATTATGATGTGGCGTCGAATTCAGGAAATTGGCAGTCGGTTGTTGGAGGTGGTGTTTACGCGATGCCATGGTTCCGTGTGATGAGTCCTTGGTCTCAATCGAAAGAATATGATTCGAATTGCGTTTATATTAAACAATGGGTAAAAGAATTGAGTGATGTAGATCCTAAAATAATACATAAATGGTATAAATATTGCAAAACGAATGACTATAAAAATATATACAAGTGTCCGATTGTAGATGATAAAAAACAAAAGGAAAAATTCATGGATATGATGAAATAAAATAAACATCTATATTATATGAAACATAGTCCCCAGTCATTAACATCAGATAAAAAAGATAAGGAAATTGCGTTGATCGTGAAAATCGGTTTAACGATGTTTGTTATTGCGATTGTTTGCGGTTCTATATTTGCTTATTTTGTGCCCAAAGAAGAAAAATTGACCGGATTTATGACAATTTTAAGTATTGGTTTAATGTTTGCTGCATTTTTCCCTCAATTGTATTTAAACCAACTTCAAAAGGAAAATGCAACAGATCATGTATTAGCCATCTTTTTAATTCTTTGTGCTTTAGGCGTATTATTACGTGTTCCTGGATTACGTCAACAACTAAAGAATGCCGCTGTTTCCAATCAAGCTTTTTATTTAGTTCTTTTGATTACAATAAGTAATTTGATTCCTTTATTTGCTCATATTACATGGCAATGGCAAGGAGCTATTTTCGATAGCCACAAAGCCTTAATCCCAAAACATATTTTAGAAATTGCCGCTCCAACAACGACAATTATTGGTATATTAGCAATAGTTTGGTTATTTTCCGCTGCATTTGCTAAAAAGAAATAAATATTGATTAATAACAAATCAATATTTAACGACAACCCACTTCTTTCATTTCTTCTTCAATGTCTTTAATTAAATCCGTTGTAGAACTACGAAATGCATCTGGATATACGCTATGAATCAACGCTTTTCCAGTTCCTAGAGCAAGTTTCAAAGTAATTTTGAGAGAAAAACGAAAATGTTCTGCATAACTCATACACACCGATGCGGGATGTGTAAAATAAGAAAAAGTTAATTGATCTAATAATCGTCCTAACATATTTATATTGACATTATATTATTTTTAAATATCTAAAGAAATAGTGTTCTTATCCGATTTTTGTTTACGTTTTGTCTTCTTAGGCAAAACATTTGCTTGCGCCTCCCTTAAAGAACTTACACTTACCATGGACTCACCTCCACCACTTTCTTTGATCTCATTGTGAATATTAATTTCCTGTGTTTTGAGTCCAGATAAAATATTATCTAAATCTACATTTTGAGGACCCTTCATTTCAGGACGCGGTCCTTGTGAATTATTGTTTGAAGGTTGTCTTGGAGGAGGTTGAACACGTGTTCTCTGTTGGCTCTGTAGATTTTCTTGTTGTTGACTAATATCAACACCTTTCTCTCTAAACATTGCTCCTCTGCCCATTGCGATGTCTGGACGATTGTTTGGTGTTTCTGTAAATTGCATACCAGGACGTTGAGGACCTCCAGCGTTTTTCGTTTCCATGGCAGGAGGAGGAGGTCCAAAAGACGTATTAGGTTTGTTATCAGGATTCAACATTTCACTCACGAAATCCATAGCAGGATTTTGGTTACTCATACTCTGGACAGTGGCATCTGAAAACATTTTCATTAATTCAGGACTTTGTTTAATTACGTCATTGAATCCGGGTGTTGCAGTAGAAAGAGCTTTGTTTGTAATATTCAACACTGCACCACTGAAACCCAACCGCAATAACAAAGACAATTCGGGCGCCATTTTTCCTCCTTTGTATTTCTCGTGTAACTCAGCAAAAATCTCATCGTAACTCTCTATGTCTTCGTTAATTTGTTCACCCCAACCGTCTAGATTTAATCCAAAAGGATCGAATACGGCGTTTGCATATTCCAATGAACTTACAATAGTAGAAAACCACCAACCTTGCAATTTCACACTGTCTTTCTTACGCTTCTCTTCCATAATGGTCTCATATTCGTCTTCTACTTCATCGAAATCAGAGTCCATAGTAAAGTTACTGTTGTGTTTTACGTGACCTTTTTCGTACCAATCGTCTAATTTTTTCAACATAGCACGCTTTTTTCTTCTTTTTTCACGATCGGTCATACGAGGGCCTGCAGATGCCTTAGGTAAATCATTTACTTTGGAAAATCCGTCCCATGTTTTTGTGTTTCCTACACTTTCCATGGTTGCCGCTCCTAAATTCGAGTTGTTTGGTTCCTCGTTTAGACTATCCAATTTAATGGTTTCAGTTGCACCTTTGCTTCCAAAATTAAATAAATTACCTAAACCTCCTGTCGATTCCTCCTTACTAGAACTTCCTCCCATATTCATTTCTTTTACTCCATCAGAAACTCCGGATGCTTCGTTCAATTCCTTTTCTAATTGATCCAAATCATCCATTTCTACATTTGTAGAATGCGAACCGGAAATATTTTTATCATTCATTAATAGCTCAATACCCGGTCCAAAATTTACTGAAGGCTTACTTGAAGGCTCTGGATCTATAGAAGTAGAAATATTTTCCATTTTGCTTTCATTGATCGACAAAGGCGCAGTTTCTAAGTCGTTAATGCCAATATCAATTACTTCCATTTATGATAAACTAATACTATTTATTTTTAAGTCTTCCGCATAAGTTATTAGTTTTTGCGTTTTTAAATAATAAATGGCTTGTAAAAAACAGTCTGCCAAATCATCTTTTTTTCGCGTTTCTAAAGATGATTTCCACATAGATAATCCACTATTCGCCTCTAAAAACTCTTTGCAAAAATGAATACTATCTATTTTATGCTGTTTGTAATTGTTTTCTTGGCCTTGCTTTTTTACTAAATGTTTTAGTTTGTTCGAAGAAGATATAAACTCTAAAGTAAAGTCCCCATTTTCATCTTTCATAATATAATATTGAGCCAACATGCCTTGGAGTGTTTTCATTCGTGTAGCAATGGGCGAAATCTGGTTTTCAATAATAATATGCGTCAATCCTTCTAAATGATTCAGTCCATCTAGTTCGTGTTTTAAGGAGCGTCCAAGAGTAATTAAATCAACTTCCCCCGCTTTTTCCCGTTTTTGGTCGATTTTTTGCATGCTGTTTTGTTGAACATAACTGATTACTTTCTCTAAACTTTCCTTTTTGGTTTTTGGACAACCCGTTTCTAAAAAGATTCCATAGGAAATTCCAAGAGTATGCAATTTGTCTAAAGAATGTTTGCGAATTTCACTGATTTTCGATGTTTCTGGAAATAAATAGTTCTTGGACTTCGCCATTTTTTTCGCATGCATAGTACAAAAACATAATCCATTTTTTTCATAATTCGCTTTGTTTCCACAAATGTTTGGAGAAGATTCCAAGAGAGTCTTCTTTTTAACTATTTCGAAAACACACGTTTTTTGAGGTATTTCTGTGGCTTGCATCAAATTGATCACATTCCAATCACACATCGATAAACTGTCATGTTGTATATCGAAAATTACATAGGCCATGTTTTTGATACCTACATCATAACTAATCAATTTCATATTACTTAAATCCCTAATAAGGTTTTAAGTAATGTTTTAAGGAAGTTTCAAATTTACTTGTAGTGTTGTTTAAGTAATTCTTCTTGTGTCATGGGTTTGTCAAGCATTTTACGAGCATTAAGCTCTTCTTTCTTTAAATATAATTCTTTCAAGTCACTTTGTTTACGACTTTCGATAGGCATGGCGTTTTCCTCATAAGAACTATAACGTTTGGGTTCTTGTAAAAAAGAACTGAAATCGCCTTGTTGACTAGGTAAAAAACGTTTAAAATATCCTGCGTCGTTAGATGCTTCTACAAAGTTGTCACGCATAACAGATTGTCCTTGGCTTGTTAAATAATTGCGATATTCCCAATTGGATTGAATACCTGCCTCCTTTAATAATGCTTTGTTTAGTACTGTTTCAGGTTGATGGGAAGCCACAATGGATCGGCCATCCGCCATTTTAGGTGGGAATCCAGGATAAATATTATTTGTACTATAGCCTAAAGTAGATTTGGGAACACTTGAAGGATAAGCTGATTTTGTTGATTCAGGATTAGGATAAGAAAACATTATATAATGACAGGATAAAATGTTTTACATATTAAAATTTCATTTACATACTAGTTAAAGCTTCTATAATTTCGGACTTTTTCATTTTCTTAGGGTTTTCGATTAAACCGTTTTCAATAACATATTTTTTTAGATTTACTAAATTCATTTTGTCATAATCGGGCTTTTCCTCTACAACTTCCTCGTTATCGGAAACTAAGATCTTTTCCTCCTCATTGTCTTGTTGAATAATCATCTTTGTTCCTACAACATCCATATCCTCACGCTCCTCTTCCTCTTCTCCATCTGTTTCCTCTTCTTCTTCATCGTCACTATCTTCCTCTTCGTCGTCACTATCTTCCTCTTCGTCGTCACTATCTTCCTCATTCACTTCATCGTCATTTTCTAGATCTTGAACATTTTCTTGTTTTAGGTTTTCATTGGACATATTGCTAAACATAGGACCATGTGGTAAAGGCATCTGAACCGGGGCACGAGGAGGCATACGTGCTACTAGCGCACCTTTCATATTATTCACTTCGGAAGCTAATCCGTTAATAATTTCAAACATAGTGTCACACTTGTTTTCAGTTGTCGTAAGACGTTGTTTAAAGTGGTAAACCAACAATAAAATCAATACAAAGGCAATGCCTAAACTTAGAAAGAAGAACGTATCCATAAAACCTGGCATTATTAATATACAGTAAAGAGAATTACTATATTCTTTTCAAACGAAATATATTTTGTGTAAATATAATATATCAATAATCATAAATGGAAAATAATAATACAATGAAACAAATGACCAATGTTATGAAAAACCCAAGTCAATTATTTTCAACTAAAAACGTTATTATTTTTGTCTTGGTTTTGTTACTTATTTTAAGCTTTTTAGGAATAAATATATTAGTATACGTTGGAAGATTATTGGAGTTATTAGTAAATATTATTCGACCTTTGTTTGATAATATATTGAGTTTCTTGTTTTATTATATTGGACTTGCCATTAATGTAAGTGCTGATGTTACTGCTGATGTAGCACGAACAGGTATCGATATTGCAGAGGGAACCGCTCATTCCGTTGGTAATTTATTGCAAAACGAGGACAATGTAGAGGGACCTCTCCCTGAACAAAATCCTTATTATAGACAATTGTTTGAAAGTCAAAATCTTGCACAGCAGACTTATCCATATACTTTAGAGCGTAATGCAGAAGCTCATCAACACACAAGTGACGTGTTAAAAACAACTGCAGATATGGCGGAAATGATTATGAATGAATCTTCCATGCCGTTAAATATTAATGTAACGGAAACAAAACCAACTTTACCAGTACCTAGTACCATGACAAAAGATTTAGATAAAACCATTGCTAAAGAAAAGAAACCAACAGAATCTATTGGTCAACCTCATTTATCCTATTGTTTTGTAGGGGAATTTGATGGAAAACGTACATGTGTTTCCATGGGTTCTGATGAGTTATGTGAATCTGGTAAAGTATATCCTAGCGAGAAGGAATGCACTGATAAACCCGTAATGAAAATGAAACAACCTGTAATGCAAATTACGGCACCCGTTCCCCCCAAAGCTGCTTATTCTCCTCCTATGGGAAATTATTTACCTCAAAACAAATACATGCAAAGTATGCCAAAGTATACGCAAAGTAATATGCAGAAAAATATGATGTATGCAAATATGATGAATCCTTATTATGCTTCCGATTATTATCGCATGAATCAACCGAACACTATGGGCCCTCAACCCGGTTTATATTTTCAAAAGCCCCTATAGAAACATTTATTTATTCGTAAATAAATGATTTATATAATACAACTCCTATATACATATATGTTTTACTACGACGACGATGAAGATATGGGAAATCCTATAGAATTTGACTGGCAATCCGAATATTTCAACCAATTTAGTTGGTTAGAAGGAAATCATGCTCCACCTTTCGAAATGGGAAATCAAAGGTCACCTATCTCAATGCGTAATGTTTTTTTACCAATGTTACAAGCATCAATGGGAGTAAACATGTTACATGAACCCAACACGGGTTTGAATATACATGAAAACAAACTATACATGTATTTCATTTCTTTAGAGCAGGAAAAGATGTTTCTTTATGTTGACTTTAAAGATGATAGTCACGAATCTATTATGAAAAAAGCGGAAGAAAAACACGAATTTATTCAAACATTTAAACCACAAAAAATAGTTTTCACAATGGAAGTCAAGGATTTGTATGATATTGACAAAACGGTGAAATTATTCATGCATATGTTTGGAGTGGATAATACGCGAGGCGGTTCGTATACATCGATTATTTTAGATGAACATGTGGTCGATTTTATTGAAAAGGAAAAAGCTGTTGCACAATTAGATTATCACGCAAAAGTATAAGATAATTCCTCCTTTTCTTGATTATCTAAACACCAGTCCATAAATCGAGACGGATGCCATGTAACCTGGATTAATTCTTCTTCTATTTTTTTTGTTTTTTCAACACATCTCGATTTGGTTGAGCAATAATAATAATAATCTTGTTTTTGTTTCTGTTCTTCCTTGAAATCAAACAAATTATACGATAAACAATCGTAACTCGTAAATAATTCTTCATTTTTCTGTATAAAATCTAATGTAAGATTTTGATTGTATCCAATATATTCCCACACAATATAATGTTTGAACTTATCTAATACATGTAAAGGTACATTCCGGTGAAAGCTAATACGCCACCAATCCATTAACAAACGATTTTTTTCATTAATAAAAAAATCTATGCTTTTTTCACTAATATGGAAATTCGCAAAAATATAATACAAATCCCATGGTTTTTCTTTTTGATTATCAACCATTTTCCACGTAAGACTTGGATTCGAACTTAACCAATAATAATCCCACGGCTTATTTTCATGTAATATCGTTTCGTCTAATTGAATGGTTCTGGAAATCGCACTCCAATCCCAGCTTATATCTGGATGATTATTAATAATTTCTATGGTAATATTCGGGTTGTGTGAAAATCCGGCGGCATATTCATTCAGATCACTTTCCATTACGTTTTCCCATGTAATATTGGGATTTTGAACTAGATAAATCTTAGACCAGGGAAAGTCGGGATTATGTTTGTACATATTGAAATGAATAAACTTAGCTTGCGAACAAATTATTTCATAATTCCATGAGCAATATGGAGTCGATTTTACTAAATGGAAATCTATGTTTGGATGCATACTCAAAAGATCATAGTCCCATAATTCGATTATGTATTTTTCAATGAAAAAAGTACTTAAATGATGGAACGTGGAAAGTATTTTAAAGTCCCAGTTCATTTCCGGGTGTTCATCTATAAAGGATTCCGGTATATTTGGATTGTAATAACGAAATTCCTTATTCCAAGGTATTTCAGGATGTTCATCTATAAACGATTGACTAATATTTGGGTTTTGAGAAAGTAAATAAAAATCCCAACTTTTATTTGGATAAGCACTGACTATTTTTTCTAACTCACTATAAACCATTATATATATGTTAATATAATGGTTTTATATTATTATCACAATTGTAAATTGCGTAAATGATGGTTATTGATTAGGTTGTAAGCATCGTTTTTCATTAATATACGTAATAAATTGGATTCATTTTTGAGAAAATGTTTTGTTAAAAACGGATGTAATGATTTATCTTCTGGATAATAAGAAAGGGAATTGTCTACTAAACGTTTGAACCAAACATCAGGAAGGTTTTTGATATAAACATATGGATCAATAAACGAATAAATAACGTCGATTAATTCCTCGGGTAAATCTAATTTACGAATTGTATATTTGGCCATTATACATTATGTTAGATTTGTTGGTGTAAAAGCCTTGATTGGTTGATTAATAGAACAATTTGTTTCTGTTTTTGTGTTGGATGTTACATTGGTTACTATATTGGTGTTTGTAGTAACAGGATTATTTGGAATTAATAAATTATCTTCACGTGCATGAAATAAGGTATGAGTTGTTTGAAGTGAGAAAGCTAATACAGATTCTTTATAACACGGTAGCACAAAATTATTTAAAACACAGTTTCCTAAATAAAGACCTGCTTCAAAACCACTATTTTGATCTAAATTCATAGTCATTTTACTTAGATTAGATATATCCATAGCTTGACTCAATACATTGTTACCCGTTTGTAAATCTTTTACATTTAGAGAAGCACTTGTAACCGTTAGTTCCATATATTTTGTATCATTTGCATCTGTTAAGTTACCACTAACAACTGCTTTTATTGGGACAGTCAAAGAAAATGTTTTTGAATTTGTTACAGGATTGGTATTTACAATATGAAGAAAAGCATTATTAGTGTTTGAAGACACATTGTTGATAGAATCAATTGTGAATGCATTGTTTTTAAGATTATTATACGTTTGACTATTGGAAGCAAAAGTATTTCTTTTATAGTCATACAGAGGTATTGTAGATGTAATTGCGGGAGTATCGGTTACACATGCTTTTCTACTCAATGCATTGGAAGTAGCGAGTTTTGCGTAATATTGTTTGTTTGTCAGTTTAATATGCCCGGTATTATGTAACAATGTTTCCTGTTTTCGTCGAATAGCAAGATCATCTGCATCATACCCGTTTGTTGCACAAGGAAATATAGTGTTTCGAGTATTGTTGGCATTAACATTTCGTAAATAAACTTGACGATTTTCTAATTGTTCCTCGCAATTTGATACTTGTGGTTGGAATGTTTCAACATGGTTTTTCGATACAGGTTTTCGCATTACGTTATTAGTAGAACTATTTGTTGCATTTGTATTATTATCATTATGAGGAGTATCTGTTACAAAATTTAATGACATATCAATATGTTACTATATAAACATATTGTATTTTAATAGTTTGCATTATACCATAGATTCGACAAATAATAAGGGAATCCAGATGCATCGTCGCTTGATCCAGCACTAGAAGCTTTGGAATTTCTACCCCAAACAACTATATTATTGATTTGGAATACGCTTAGTGCACTATCGAAATATTGCAAGTTGGAAATATTACCATTGAAACCACCATTAGAACAAATATACACCTCTTCGTAATTTTGCGCAGGAACATCTTGCATAATAATTCGATTGGTAATAGTGCCATTGACATATGCGTCTAAAGTGGTATTTTCCAAACGGATTGCACAATGAAACCACTTTTGTAGAGGCACGTCTTTAATGATCATTAATTCACGTGCGTTTGTAGTAGATACTGTGCTCATGGCCACAACCATATTGACACGACCTTCTTGAGATGCCTTGTTGTCTAAATATAAACCTGGGCCACTTGTTACAGTGGACATACCTTTTAGTGGTCCCTCCGAATAAAAGGTTCCGTTGCCCTTGTTGAAAATAACAGAATAATCAGCACCTTCAGATACCTTTACATCATTGATGTAAACCCATACAGACCACGTGAATTCCATACCACCGGATTGGTTGTTGGAGCGTAATATTTCAACAGAATCACTCTTTTTAGGGTCTTGTGAAACGACTAAACTGCTTGCACCGTTTAATGTTCCAGAAACTAACATGGGGTTTCCTTTTGGCTGTGTAAAATAACCAATAATCATTACGCCTAAATTCAATAAAAAGACAAATGCTATTAATACAAAGAGTAAAAAGGCAAATTTAGCGATTAATGTATTGGAATTCAAGAAACTGCTACTTGCGTCAACTGCAGATGCATCGCCAAAACTATCTAAACTATTGGATACTTGTTCGGAAGCAGAAGAAATATTAGTTGAAATACTATTGGCTACGGCAGAACCGCTATCTGCAACATTTTTTCCAAAATTAGATACATTTGTTCCCACATTTCCAAAGAATCCTGTATTTTGATTTTCTGGTACTTTGGGTGCTACGTCTTTGTTTTCTTCACTCATATTTATTATCTATATACTAATGTTATTTTTTAATGAAACAAATTCCATTAAAAAATTAAAGATTCCACGTATAAGATGATTTTTCTACGTTATTTTTGTCAATTGAAATATTAATACTGTAAGCAGACAAGAAACTAGAAACAGCACTTCCGCTTCCTGCCATATAAATATCATATGCTTCTTGAGGTCCAATGGGTCCACTGTAGTTTTTGAATCCAGATACATAAGCATCCCAACCACTTCCTAAAACAACCGGATCGGTGCTTGGATCACCAGGGGATTGAGGATAACTGTTTAATTGAACAGAATTTACTAATTTACCATCAATGTAAGTATCAATAATGTTATTGTCTGCACTTACGATGATACATGTCCATGCTTGTAACGGGAAATTATCTGTAACGGTAATGGTCTGGGTATTTCCATTTGATAGCATAATATCACAATACAAGGTAGGTGTATCTCTACCTAAATATACTTGAATATTGTTATTTCTTAAGAACACGGTTTTATTACTTGTTGTATCCCATGTATTCACATATAACCAAATAGAATAAGCATATCTAGTAGATTGACCACTGCTAATATCAGTAATAGCAGGATTCGTTCCCTTTAAACTAGCAGAGCTAGCCAATGTTTTTGATTTACTGACAAAATAAACGTACAAAACATAAATCAAAACAATGATAATAATAGCTAAAATAATTGTTGTCATTGTACCATCCATGTTTACTTATATATATACATTAGTTTTTTATTGTAGATCGTTTTTGTCTTTTTCCCTTCTAGGAATGGGTGGATTTTTATCAGCATAAATATTGTAATTGAAACTAATTTGTTCGGGGGTTAGAGGTTGTTTGAAATATTCCACATTGCATACTGCACCATCTATTCCAAATTCGTCTCCTACTGTAATTGTATCTAAATCACTGTATTTGGGGATGAAATTATAAATACCATCTTGTTTGGTAATTTCTGGATTTGGAATGTTTTCACCTGCTAAATAGAATGTTCGTTCTAAATTTCCATTAATACAAAGGTCGACTTTGTTGTCACTGTAATTCAAAACAATTTGATTCCACTTCTGAGATTCCATAGACACTGGGTAAAATGTATATTTCATTGTATCATATTCCTCTTTGTTTAAGAAATCCAATTGTTCTTTTACAAAGAAATCATCATTTTGCAACATAGTCAATTCCTTATTAGAAGAGCCTAAACTATTCTTCAAATCGCGTCTTTGGTTTGGAGTAAGTTTTTTATTCTTTATAGCAGTCTTCAATTGAGCTATTTGTTGAGACACTGTGTTCATCTTCTGTGTATTGGTTAATTTGTTTTTGTATGCTTCTAAACCTTTCATAATATTTTGCATATCCGTGATTTCACTATCACTTAATTCTGTGCTATTTAATAAAGTGTTGTAATTGTTGATTTTTTCTTGCGTAACCGCAATGTTTTGAGTGATTTTCTTATTCATTGATTCTATTTCATTTTCTAATTCCAAATCTTTGTAGTTAACAAAATAAAATACGAATTTGTTCCTTTCCATCGGCTGATCACTTATATTTCCACCACCGTAATATGTAATCATGGGTTTTACCTGATAGAGATTGTCTTTATCCAAATATCCATAATTTAGAATTTGGCTTTCTCTTGAATAATTGTAATTTGATGGCGTTTGATTATTTACAAAAACCCACAATGATATGGCGTAGTTTCTAAGATAAAAAGGTTCCTCTAATCCCATTTGTATTTGATCGGCACTTGGTTTTTGTTTTAACATAGAACTAGTAGCAATTACTTGTTTTCCTTTGTTTAAAGGAGTAACGTTTTTAACCAATAACAAACTATTATCTGTTCCCACTATGTATTTTGATAAAGAGGGTAAATAAATGTATAAAAGAATCAATATGATTTCAATGAAAATAAACCCGTATATTGCAATAGGTGTCAATTGAAATTGTTCTAATAAATAAAGCCAAAAATCGTATAATACACAGGGTAAATAGAAAATCAATTCAGCAACGAATCCGGGCCATCCCTTCAATCGACTTAAATAGGCAATTAATACATTATACAAAATAGCAAGTCCAACAAGTGCAATGGCAATAATCAGCAAAATATTGGTGGTGCCTGATAAATCAACATTTACTCCCGTTGAAAGTGTATAATAGTAAATTACGATTGCAAATACTACAAATGCTCCAAAAATTTCTAAAAACGGGCGTCGATTAGTCTGATTACTTGAAATGTTTAATAAAATCGCAAAAATCATGAGTAAAGGAAACATGTAAAGAAAGAAGTATTTTTCAACATTATAATTCGCTCTACTAGGATTACTGATAATATTATACAAAACAATACAAACAATTACAAAAACGACGGTTGTTACACTATATTTAATAACACAATTTCTAAATTCATCATCTTGCATATCTGAACTTGTAAAACGTTTTAAAAAATTGTAATTTGTATTTTCCCCTTTGTTCATATTTTATATATAGTTCCTTATAAAATATGAAGATTTGTTTTCTACTATAATAAAATATAATTTTGCAAACAATTGTCAATTCTTTTGAACATTTTCTTTTTTTCGCAATTGTAATCACGAATTACTTCTAAACATTGATCAACGTTTTTCCACTCCAATTTACTCACCTCACTTTTCTGAAATACATGTTCCTGTATCGTGTTTTCATAACGAATGTTCATGATATAATATTTATGTTTATAGGATTTGTAATTGGATCCCGTGAAAATTTCTTCAAATGGGATTATATTTTGGATATTGATTAACTGTTTGCTTTTAATACCGGTTTCTTCTTCAAACTCTCGCAATGCACAATCATAGTCATTTTCGTAATTATTTCTTCTTCCCTTTGGAAATCCCCATTCAGGTTCTTTCCATGTTTGTTGTTTTCTACTTTCTTCAATTAAATCATGCAAATTATAAACTATTCCGTTGTCTTCTATTCCTTGTAAAAGATTATTGAATTTTTGTCGCGATGCAACTTCTTCATTTTTATATAATGGTGATAATTCTTCCTCATCAGACCAAACATGGTTCCAAAGTTCATC
>CEQL01023331.1_pt1 | contig 17015 bp, 17 predicted proteins | sample 356281 | NCBI WGS metagenome assembly CEQL01 (sample SAMEA2621203, study PRJEB7988) | marine metagenome | biome: marine biome (ENVO:00000447); feature: surface water layer (ENVO:00002042); material: "saline water (ENVO:00002010), including plankton (ENVO:xxxxxxxx)" | depth 5 m
AAGATAAAAAAACTCATGAAAAAATCAACTTTTTACATTGTTGGTAGGCATGCCGTAACTGCAGCATTAAAGAACCCTAAAAGGAGAGTTCTCAGGGTTTTTTTAACTGAAGAGTCAAAAAAAAACATTCATAGAAATAGTCCAAATGAGAATTTATTAAAAAATATAAAAATTTATTTTAAAACAAAAAAAGAGCTAGATAAATATTGCGTTAGAGAACAAATAATGCATCAAGGTTATGTAGCTGAGATAGAGCATCTCGATAAGTTGAGTCTTAAAGAATTTATTAAACAAAATAAAAAAAATGATGTAAATCTTTTGGCTTTAGAAGGTATAACAGATCCGAGAAATATAGGATCTATAATTAGAAGTGCAGCCTCATTTAAAATAGATGGTATTTTGGTAAAAGAAAGGTCATTTCCAAGTGAAAGTAAATTACTTTTCAAAAGTGCAAGTGGATGCACGGAATTAATAAATATATTTGAGGTAAGTAATTTAAATACATCTCTTAAGTATTTAAAATATAATAACTTTTGGATAAGCAGTTTTGATACTAATGGAAAAAAAAATTTTTTAGAACACGATTGGAAAGGGAAAAATGTTCTTCTTTTTGGATCTGAGGGTCATGGTCTTAAATTTCAATTAAAAAAAAACTCAGATTTTTTATTTTACATTAATATTGATAAAAATGTTGAAAGTTTAAATGTGTCTAATACTGTTTCTATAGTGTGTCATCACATACATAAAACTATATATGAATAATTCACAAAAAAGTATTTTATTATTTTGTTCAGTAATTATAATTTTTTCATATTTTTTTGGATATTACTTTAATGAAAATTCAATTGGATCGGGCGGTTATAAAGGTGACTTATCCTGGATATGGAAAAACTATGAAATTTTTGAAAATAAAAATTTTATGGATGCAATGAAAGATGAAAGTTTTTTTGGTAATAGAACTCAGTTACTATACATAATTAATTTTTACTTCAATCCATTTATAGATGATATAGATAATTATAGATTGAGTATAGCCTTATTCTCAATTTTAGCACCAATCATTTTCTATTTATGTTTATTAAATAGATTTAAAAAAACAAATCATGTTTTTCTACTTCTAATATCATTGTTAATTTTAGTGAGTCCATTTTATAGAACAAGTGCTTTTTGGGGAATGGAAATACAATATGGAATTATTTCTGCACTTTTGGCAATTTATTTTTTTTCTAAAAAAGAAGATTTTGAAAATATTTCTTCAGTTGATCTTTTTTTATCAGTTTTATTTAGCGCGTGTACAGTCTATTTTGATTTGAAATTAATTTTTATACCAATATACATTTATTTAAAAATTATTTTTTCAAATCTTTCTATTAATAAAAAAATTTTCTCTTCAATCATTTATTTTATTTTAGCAATACCTTTTGTGGTTTTAATTTTTCTTTGGGAAGGTCTTGTTCCTACCAGCACTCAGATTAGCAACCCTCTTCAAGGAACACATCTAATAACAAAATTGCATTTCGTAAATATTCTTTTCGCAACAAATATAATTGGATTTTATATGTTTCCACTTCTAATTTTTAAAAAAAATATTTTAAAATCTTTTAAAATAATGATTAATCCAATCAATATAATAATATTTATTTTATTTTTGTTTTATGTAGTTTGTTTTTTATATTTTGAATTATATGACTTTACAGACAAATTTTCTAAAATTGAGGGTGGATATAAAGATTATTATGGACTCGGGTATTCTTACAAGTTAAGTAATTTATTATTTGAGAATAGAACTTACTCATTAATTTTTAATATTGTAATTTTTTTTCTTAGTGTAATCATCATACTGTTAGTTGTTGGATCTCATTTAATAAATCAAATAATACTTTTATTTTATTACTTACTATCAATAGTTTTGTTCCCACTAATGCAAGAATATTTCGATCCTTATATTTTTTTAACCGGTATATTGTTATTTAAGAATAACTATGAGTTTAACTTTAAAAATTGTTCTTTTGTTTTTTTATTTTTTAATATTTTTTTAACATCGTCTATTTATTATTATCAATAAAATTATTTATATCATTCTTTTTTAAATTTTTGAAAAACATAACATGATCGTAAGGTAATCTCAGGTACCTATTGTTTATTAATTTATAATTAAAGTTATTTAATAATTTTTTATAATCTTCAAAAAACCTAATATAATTTCCCTTATCTAAAAAATATAAGATTCTAGTTATAAAACTTTGATTGGGTAAAATCACTGCATCGATCGACAGAACTTTAAATTTTTTAGTTTTAAATAAAAATTTTTTAATTGATAAATCATCTAAATGATGGAAAATTCCAATCATAAGAATTAATGTATTTTTGGGATTAAATTTATCAAAGTTAATGTCGTTAATATTTTTTTTATAAAAATACATATTTTTATTTTTAAATTTTTTTTTAAGTTTATTTATGAAATATGCTTCGGTTTCGTAGCCAAAATATTTTTGATTTTTTTTTAATTTATAATAATTAAAAATATCACTTTCACCACAACCAATATCAATTATATTTTTAATTTTTAATTTTTTTAATAAACTCGCTGCATCTGAGTTTAAAGATTTTTTTAGTATTAATTTTTGTATAAAACTATATAAATACGAATACATTTCTTCAAAAATATTTTATGAAAAATATAATTATATATACAACAAATGACGAAATTGTATCATTAAAATTAGTTGATAAATTGCTTTCTGAAAATGATTTTAAATCCTATAAATTTGACATAATTATTAGTAATTCTAGTCTGATAAGAAAGATAAAAGTTCTTATAGTATTCTTATTCTTTGGCTCAATTGAAGATTTTTATAAAGAATTTAAGAAAAGGGTCTCAATAAAAGAAATTTTAAGCAAACACAAAAATTGTAAAATAATTAAAAAAATAGAAAAAAATTATGATTATGGTTTGAATATCTATGGTTTAGAAAAAATAAATTTAGAAAAATTCAAGATTTATAATTTTCACCTAGGATCATTAAAAAATCAAAGAGGTTCGTTTATATTTTTTTATAAATATATTTTTAATTGGACACAAATAGAATTGACATTTCATGAGGTGAGTGAAAAATATGATGTAGGAAAGATTTATAATAAAAGAACGATTTATTTAGACAATAAAGTTAATTCCACAAAAATTTGTTTTCTTTATTTGGATAATTTAGATTTTTTAAGTGAAAGTATTAAAAAAATTAACACACAAAACTTTACTGAAAATAAAGATTATGAAAAAATAAATTTAGTGCCATCCTTTTTTAATATTTTCAAATTATCAATTAAGTATTTCTTTGGTAAAAGAAACTAATTTCTTTAACGATTGCCTTAATATAGTTTTTATTTATTTTACTATGATTGGGTAAACACAAAATTCTTTTTTCAACTAAGTGTGAATTTTTGCAAATTGTTTTAGAATTAAACACTCGGCTACAGTCAAAATAATGAACTAGTTTTGTATCGAAACCTTTTTCAAATAAATAAATATGCAGTTTATTTCGATTATTAAATAAAACTGGAAAATCTAAAAAATTTTGAAAATCAAAATCATCAATTTTAAAAAGATGAATTTGATTAGAATTCATATTTTTTAAAAAGTTATAGTAAAGTTTATTGTTTACTTTTCTATTATTGTGGTTTTGTGTCCTCTTAGCTTTATTAATTAATTGATAATAAATTAGTTTTTTTGAAAGTTTTGAAATTTTGCTTAAATAATAATTCGGTATAGAAATTTTTTTAAATCTTAAACTTGGATAGATTATATTTTGAATAAAACCAATTTTATTTTTAAAGGATAAATATATTAAGAAATGAAATAAATTTCTATAAAATAAATTTATAGAAAAAACTTTTAAAATAAAGAAAGTTATTAATTGTCTAAAATATAAAAATTTAGGGAATAAGGTATGTTTTTTAAGATTGTTGTTTACAAAAACTGAAAATTCTTTGTCATTGAATGCGACACACCCCCCATAAAGACCTGAAATATTTTTCATTATATTAAAACTTGATAAAGAATAATCTCCAAACGACCCAGAAAATATTTTCTTTTTTTTGTAAGTAAAATTATCAAAATATATAGCGTTATCCTCAATTAAAGTGATATTCCTTTTTTTGCAAAAATTTTTTATTTCATTACATGTTTCGTAATTACTAAAAATATTCGTTAAAACTATGCACAATGTTTTACTTGAAATTTTTCTTTTAAGGTCATCTATTTTCATTGAACCATTTTTCAAATCTAAATCACAAAAAATTACTTTAAGTTTTAATTTTGTTACAATATTAATCATTTCCTTTAAGTTGTAAGATAAAACAATAACTTCGTTTTTATTTCTAAATTTTTTCTTTAGATACATTAATACTAAAAGAAAAGAGGATCTAAGTTGACTTGTATAAACTACATATTTTTTTTTTGTTTGTCTTAAAAAGATTTTATCAATTATTTTGAAATTTACTTTTTTTAAAAAAAGGGATTTTAAAAAAATAAACGTAGTCAGATATATTTTAATTCTAAAAATTTTCACTTTTTTAAATTTTTAGCTATTCTTTTTGCATTTGCCATTACATATCCATATGGATATAAATTTTTTTTAAAATTTAATACTGAACCATCAATTATATAGATCGATTTATTTTTGTGTAATTGACATTTGTTATTGACAGATAATTTTTTTTTAGATCCAACAGCTAAAGTTCCAAAATAATGGTAATCGGCACCGATACCTGGAAAAAAGTTTTTAAAAAATGGGAATATGATTTGATTATTTCTTAAGTAATTATAAATTTTCTTTTGTTTATTTTTTAATATCTTTAAAGTCATTTTATTTTTTGAGTATATATTAAATTTATCTCCTTTTTTTTTAATATACAAATTACTAAAATCAGTACCTAGGAGATTGTTTGAGAACAAAATGTAATTTTTAAATAACATAAACAAACTCTTTAAGGGCTTAAAAATATTATAAATCTTGAGAGACATATCCAGTATCATTTTATTTGCCGGTCTAATATCACCTGAGAATATATCATTCTGTTTTTTACTTTTAATTTGAAATAGGCCTGGAGTAAATTTCATAGAGCTAGAAATTTTATTTCTTGCAAGATAAACTGAAATAAGTCTTGGATGGTGTTTTATTGGAACTTCTTTATTAATATTTAAAAATTGCATTAATAATTTTGTTGTAACCAATGTTCCTGCGCCCAGTACTAACTTTTTTGTAATAAAAATTTTTTTTTGTTTTTCATTTACACAATGTAAATATATCAAGTTTTTCTTTTTTGTAATGTTTTCAACACAATAATTGTGAAAAACGATTTTATTTCTAATTTTTTTTAAAATTAAATCAGGTACTAATTGCTTAATATTTTTACCATTTTGATTTATAGCTATTATTGATTTTTCAATTCTTAAATTTTTAAATTTTTTTTCTTTTTTTTTAATAACTTTTTCGTAAAATTCATTAATTTTAAATTCATTATTAAAGTTTCTAAACTTTCCTGATAAAGACTTTTCTTTTAAAATTTCGGTAAAACACTCTAAAATTTCATTTTTAATTTTATTACCAAAACAATTCAGGTCCTCATTGATATCTTTGTCAATTTGAAGTCCCCAGTAATTTGATAAACCTCCAAATTCAAGAGATCCTAATAAACTACAATTTTTTTTATTAAAATAAATTTTATTGTAATCAAAATAATTTTCAATTTTATTAAAGTTTTTCTTTAACTGGGGTGGTAAAGATCTGTAATTAATTTTTTTTAACAAATTATCTTTATATTTTTTTTTGAAACTAGGTGAAATGAGATGTATTTTTTTTTTTGTTTTAAGGTATTCCTCTGAAAATATCATGCTGGATAAACCGCTTCCAACAACTAAGATATCAAAAATATTTTTGGACATAGTTTGGTTCCCCCACACGGACTCGAACCGCGAACTTACTGATTACAAATCGTCTGTGCTAGGTATTTCGTCTATTATTTGTTAAGGATTCTAAACGATTGTGGAGTCACCCGTCAAATAAAATCTCACAATGCTTCACCCAAGTCTCTTGGTAGAATATTCATATTTTCAACAATAAAACCTCACAGAAAAAATGCTAACGATTTTTATATATGGTTCATTTTGAAAAATTTTTTTATAATAATATATGTACAATAAATAAGTTTAAATATAAAAAAGTAAAGTATTATACATCTGTAATGATATCTAAATTACTAAACATAGATAAAACTGAATTGCATCAGCCCAGGTCTTTTTGGAGTACTTTTAAAAATGCTTATTTGAGAAGAAGAAATTTTAAAAAATTTTGGTATGGCCTAGACAAAAAAAATTTATCTAAAGAACTTATAAAAATAACTGATCTATTTGTTAAATCTGAAAGTTACAAATGGACCTCAAAATTTTGGAAACATCAAATTATAAATCATTATAAATACATTAGTGATACTTCAAAATCAGGAGATCCTTTGCGTGTAATTTCGGGAACAGACTATTCGGGTTTCTCTTTTATGGACGAATATTCAATAAACAAAATTTCTGCAAATCTTGATGATAAAATTAAATTAAATTTAAACTTATTTAAAAAACATCCTGATTTTTCCTTAATAAAATCTATTCAGTATAATTTAATTTTACTTATTATTTATGAAAATATTAAGTCTAAAAATATTTTTAAGAATTATGATAAAATAGAAAAAGAACTTTACCGGAAATACAATCCGGTGTTAGAAGTGGATGACAAAGTTATTACTCAACATATGTTACTCTCTCTTATGGAATATGAAAAAATACAAATTTTAACCAATAAAGTAAAAAGCTCATTAAAAGTTTTTGAATTGGGTTCTGGATATGGAAGAACCGCAAACATGGTATTATCTTTATCAGAAAATGTTAAATATGTAATAGCAGATTTGCCACCAGCAATATATTTTGCAAAAAAAAATTTAACAAATACTTTTCTTAATAAAAGAATTGCGTCAGCTTTTGAAATTAATAGTAGGGTTGAGATGATGAAAGTTTTTGAAAATAACGATATTTTGTTTATTTTTCCTCATCAAATTAATTTGTTTGAAAAAAAAACTTTCGATATTTCTCTAGCTATAGGTTGTTTAATGGAAATGGAAAAAAATCAGATAATGAATTATATGAAAAATTTTGAAAATTTATCTAATTTTTTGTATATGAAAGTCTGGGAAAATTCTGGGCTTCCATATTCTTTTTATAAATACTATTCTGTACATAAAAAATCAGATTATTTTATTAAGGAAAGTTGGAAAGAACATTTTAAAAATAGATGTATTGTGCCTACTAACCTATTTGAGTTAGGATATGAATTTTAAAGTTTGACCTCGTCTTATAAATTAAGGAAGAAAATAAATGAATAAACTATCTCTTTAAGTGTTTCTGGTGCCCTCACACGGACTCGAACCGCGAACCTACTGATTACAAATCAGTTGCTCTACCAATTGAGCTATGAGGGCTTAGGGGTTTATTAACCTGAAAAAAAAAATAAATCAACAAATTTTGATTAGAATTATAATTAAATATTTAAATGAGTTTTTTGAAGGAAATAAGTATTAAGAGGATATTTTTTTTTTATTTCAAAAAATTTTAGTTCTTTGTTTGAAAAAAAATATTTTTTAAAACCAAAATTTTTAAGATATTTTTCAATATCTTTAATATCATCTCCAGTTTCAACTATTATAACGGGTTTATCTTTTTTTATAATATATTTTAAACCCTGTATGACGGAGTATTCATGTCCATTAACGTCAATTTTTACTAAATCAATTTTCATATTTATTTTTTTAACTTTTTTCAAGAAAATTTTTTGTTTAACAATTTCAATATTTTTTTTAAAAATAAAATCTAAATTTATCTGATTTAATAATTTTTTTTTATCGTAATACGTATAGGTAATTAAATCTAAATTTTTTGATAAAAATTTATATCTAGGAAAGTAAACATTATAATATTTATTATATTTATCAATACCGTAAGGATTTACAATTAATTTTTTTAATTTAATTTTTTTTAAAATTTTTACATATGGTCCGTATGGTTCATAACAAATAATTTTATTTATATTTAATTTTCTATTGAAAAATTTTAGTGCTATTCCATCGCTTGCACCTACGTCTATAATATTAATTTTTTTTTTAAAATTTAAAAAGGATACGCCATTGGCATCTTCTTCAAATATTTGTGTATATCTTATTAAGCTTCTCACAATATAATAAATTAAAGGGTGACTTCTCACAACTTTTTCAAAAAAGCTTAATAAACCAGTGTTAGTTTTAGATCTTTGCATTATTAGAAAAATTAATTAATATAAATTTTTTTCTTTATTAAGATCATTCTCCATCATTATAGAAATTAATTGATCTAGGTTGGTTTTTGACTTGAATTTAAATTTTTTCTTAGCTTTGTTAGTATTTCCAACCAAAGAAACTGTTCGACTTGGTCTTAAAAGTTTTTTATTTATTTTCAAATATTTTTTATAATTTAGTCCAACATAATTAAAACTTTTTTTAACAAATTCTAATACTGAATACTTCTTTCCAGAAGCAATAATAAAAAAATCTGGTTTTTTTTGTTGCATTATTTGATAAGAGCTCTCTACGTAATCTTTGGCATATCCCCAGTCTATTTTTGCGCTAACATCTCCTAACTCAAGAAATTTTTGTTTACCATAAAAAATTCTTGCAACCGCTTTTGTTATTTTTCTTGTAACATACTCTTCTGGTCTAATTTCTGACTCGTGATTATAAAAAATTGCACCATAAATTTTTAATTTAAATATATCTCTGTATAGTTTACATGCATGAAAAGCGGTCACTTTGCCCAAACCATAAACACTCACAGGAGTTAAAGGTTCTTTTTCATCTTGTTTTGATTTTTTGCTTCCTGCAAACATATTAGATGATAGTGGTTGAAAATATTTTGATCTATTAGAATATTTTTTTATTATTTCAAGTAAATTTATTACTGAGCTGCCTGTGACTGCAAATGAGTAAGATGGTAACTCAAAACTCCATCTAACATGGTCTTGATCTGCAAAATTATAAATTTCATCTGGTCTTATTTTTGAAATGATTTTCGTTAATGAAATTGTATCTAAAAGATCTCCATGTTCAATAATAAATGATTTATTTTTTATTATATCAGATATATTTTTTAAATTTCCTGTTGCAGATTTTCTAACCAGTCCATGAACTATATATTTTTTTTTTAAAAGAAATTTTGCCATAAATGAACCATCCTGCCCTGTTACACCTAAGATCAAAACTTTTTTTCTTTTATTTTTCATTTTATTAATTTAAATTTCGGAAAAGGCACTATAAATTTTCCCCCTTTTTTTAACCATGAACTTTCACGTTTTACAAATTCTTTTATAAAACCCCATGGTGTTACTAAGAAATAATCTGGCTTCAACTTTCTAGCTTCTGCTTCACTTATAATTTTTATACCTGATCCTATAGTGTATTTTCCCCATTTTTCTGGGCTCCTTTCTGCGGCAAAAGGTATAACATTATGATTTAACTTATAATATTGAAGTAAAGTATTTCCTTTTGTAGATGCTCCATATAAAAAAATTTTTTTTTTGTTTTTTAATTCCTTGTTTATAAATTTCATAGTTTCTTTTTTATTTCTCTGAGCTCTTTTAACAAAATTTTTAATTGATGATAGAATATTTTCTCTGGGTAATGTTATACTTCCATTTATATATTTTCTACAAAATATTCTGTAACTCCCGCCATTTGTATCATTTTCTTCTATTTTAAAAATTTCAAGTCCATTATTTTCAAATAAATATTTAAGTGAGTTTAGCGAATAAAATTCAATATGTTCATGACAAATGTTGCCAATATCGTTTTTTTCAATCATAGATTTAAGACACATAAGTTGTGCAACGAAAATACCATCATCATCTAATGCTAAAACAGAGTCTCTTATAAATTTATTTGGATCTTCAAGGTCATAAAACATACCAATTGCAGTAATAATCTTTGGTTTGTTAAGTTTGTATTTCTTGCTGAGTTTTTCAAATTTATTAATAGACCAAAAATCATTTAAAACATAATCGCAATTCTTTTTTAGTTTACTAACTAAATTATTTGCTGGTTCACAGCCTACAGTTTTGACGTTCTGATTAAAATATTTTAATAATGTTCCATCGTTAGCTCCAATATCTAAAACAACATCATTATTTTTTAATTTTGTATATTTAATACATGATTTATAGATATCCTTTAATGCATTTCGCATGATTTTAGTAACACCAGATTTATACCAATAAAATCTTTTATACATAATTTCTTGTGGAGCTAAATGTGAAAGCTGAATGAGAGTACAATTAGAACAATACAGCAGAGTTAAAGGTGACTTTATACCTTTTTTAATTTTATTCCTATTAACAAAATTACTTACATATAAATTACCTAAGGAAAAAATTTTTTTAAGTTTTTTGTTTTTACAGAGTAAACAATTGTTTACTTTTTTTATTTTATGTTTCATTACCTTGATAATAATATTTTCAGCATGATATCTTTCAACAATGTAATCTTTATCACTTCATCAAGTATTTTTATACTTATAATAAAATTTTTTAAGAACTAGTTTACTTTAATTTATTATACTGTAAATTAACATCATATCTATGAGCAAAGAATATGATAAATCGAACATTAAAAAGTTCTTAATAAAATTAGCAGCGATAACCTTTGCTATTATAATAATAATAAACGTAACATATAACTTAATATTTGCTGAAAAACTTGAGAATATTAATAATTTATTAATGCTAAATAAAAAAGAAAATATAGAGGCTGTAAAAGACAAAATAAGACTCGAGATTGAAAAAGGTCTTTCTAAGGAAAAAATTCTGGATGAGAAAGATAAAATTCTCTTTTACAAACTTTATTTAAAAATCAAAAAAGAATTTCAAGAAATCGAAAATAAATAGCCAGGGAACTAATGACTAAAACAAGAAAAAATTTTTTATTTTTGTTGCTAATTTTTTTTTCTGTTTATTGTTCTTTTGTAATTGGAAGAGGTTGGGACGAAGAACATCTTTTAAAGCAAGGGCGGATAGCAGTAAATTACTTATTTTCTTTGGGTAAGATTGAAGACGAAATTTTTAGAAGAGAGTTTTATTCACCAATTTATTATTCTTTAAAATATTTATTGATCCAGTCTTTTCCAATTAAATACCACATCGAAGCCAGTCATATCATAAATTTATTTTTTTCCTTTGGAGTAATTATAGGTTTAAAAAAACTATGCAAAGAATTTTTCAATAATGATGTGGCAAATATAGCATTTTTAATTTTATTTTTTTTTCCCGCCTTTAACGGTCATATGGGTTTAAATAGTAAAGATACAATAATTGCATTATGTCATGTATGGATTTTTTATTTATGTATTCAATATTTAAAAAAGCAGAATAGTAAAGTTAAAAGAAATGAGTATTTAATTTATCTTGCTTTATTTGCAGCAGTCGGAAGTGGGATAAACTTTTTCTTTTTGGGTTCTTTATTGCCTGTGTTTATTTTCATTTTATTTGATATTTTTTTAAAAAAAAAATTTAGTTGCACAAATTTTAATAGGAAAAAACTTTTAGTTGATATATGTAAATGTTTTTTGTTTTTTTATATTTTGTTAATAGTTTTTTGGATCGACACACATCAAAATATTTTGTTACTACCAATCAAATTTCTTTCTGAATGGTTTTTTGGCGACATTTGGAGAGGGTATCCATATATATTACTAAATGGTGAATACTTTTTATATAAAGAGATACCAAAATCTTATTTATTTATAACTTTTATTTTTAAATCTCCAGAATATTTTTTATTAACTTATGTTCTGTTTTTATTTATTTATATGTACTCAAAAGATTTTTTTACAAAAAAATTTCCAGATTTCAATTACAAATTACTTACTATAATTTCAATGGTATTGTTCCCTTTTCTATTATTGTTATTGACGCCCTTTTCTATTTACGATGGTTTGAGACATGTTTTGTGGATGATACCATATACCTGCATAATTCCAGCTCTAACTATTTATTATTTTTTTAAAAAAATAAATTATTTTACGTCAAAGGCTGCCTTACTTTCTTTAATAATTTTAATAGGTTATTTTTTACATAATTTTTTATTAATTACTCCATACCAGTACACATATTTAAATACATTTAGTGGAAAAATTGAAAATAGATATAAAAAATTTGAAAATGATTATTGGGGCTCTTCCCTAAAAGAGCTTATTAATAAAATAAATTTAGATAAAAACAGCGTAATAAATATAGCAACATGTGGTGTTTCAGTAAATGTTGTAAAAGAATATCTGAAGAAAAAAGGTTTTAAAAAAATTAGATATGGCAACCCAAATAACTCAAATTATATTATAATGACCAACCGAGTTACTCCACAGAATGCAAATGTTTATAAGTCTGAAAATTTAGTTAATTGTTTTGATAAGTTTCAAGGTAAAGATATTTTTAAAGTTTCAAGGAACGGTATGACTTTATCAGTAATCAGAAAAATAAACTAAAATACGAATATAATTGTAGTTTATTCAATTAGGTGTTTAAATATTTAAATGTATGAAAATGTTTCTATAATACTATCAACTTATAATGAAAAACCTTCTATTGAATTTACGATTAGCGAATTAGTAAAAAACTTACCGGGTCTAGAAATTGTTGTGGTTGATGATAATTCTCCGGATGGAACATTAGAAATATTAAAAAAAATTAAATATGAAAAATTAAAGATATTTTCAAGAAAAAAAACAAGAGGTTTGGCATCGGCTTTTTTGTTAGGTTTAATAAATTCAAAAGGTAAATATATTGGATGGGTGGACTCAAATATGGGACAGATTGTTCAAAAATTTCCAGTAATGTTAAATAATTTAAATGATAACGACATTGTAATCCTTTCACGTTATGTAAATGGAGGTAAAGATGAGAGAGGCAAGTTTAGAGTTTTAGTTAGTTTCGTACTAAATAAGTTTAGCAAAATTATACTGAGATCAAAAATCAATGATTTAAGTAGTGGTATTTTTTTAATGAAAAGAGATATTTTAAATGATGTTGTCCCAATTGCAAAAGGACATGGAGAATTTATAATAGAGTTTTTATATAGAGCAGAAAAAAAAGGAAACAAAATTCTTGAGATTCCATATACACACCCAGTCGATTTAGAGGGAAATAGCAAAAGTTTTCCAAATCTTGGAAAATTTTTGCAGTTTGGTTTTTTTTATTTTATAAGGTTAGTCCAAATGATTATTAGAGAATAAAAATAATTAATGATTGAAAAAATTACATATAAAAAAAAACTTTTTGCATTAATTGTTAGTGGGAATTATAGAAAGAAAAAAGGAATAACTTTTTTTACTCCTAGTAACGCTACCCAACAGTTTGGTTATATGAAACACAAAAAGGGTCATATAATTAAACCTCACAAACACAATAAAAGAGAAACAAAGATTTTTACCACTACAGAAGTTATTTTATTACTTAAAGGAATTCTTAGAGTAGATTTTTACACTCAAAAAAAAAAATATTTATTTAGTAAAATGCTTAAAAAAAAAAGTATTATTCTCTTAGTTCACGGTGGACATGGTTTCAAAGTAATAAAAGATGTTGAGATGATTGAGGTTAAACAGGGGCCATTTAGTATTGCTAAAGATAAAGTTAAATTCAATGAAGTTAATGAAAAAAAAATTAAAATCAAAAAAAATTAATTTTATACCAGTTAATGTTCCTATAATTTTTAAAGAAGAAAAAAAATACGTTAAGGATTGTCTTGACACTAATTGGATTTCATCAGAAGGATCATATGTTAAAAGATTTGAAAATGAATTTTCAAAATTTAATAGCAGGAAATATGGTGTTGCTGTTTCTAATGGAACAGCAGCATTGGAAATTGCATTAAAAACACTTAATTTAAATCCAAAAGATGAAGTAATAATTCCTGCATTTTCAATTATTTCCACTGCTCTTTGTGTGGTTAAACTTGGTCTTAAACCTGTTTTGGTTGATTGCGATTTAAATTTTTGGAACATGATTCCAAGTCAAATACTTAAAAAAATTAGTAGGAAAACCAAGGCCATTATAATTACACATATTTACGGTTTTCCTGTGGACATGAGTCCAATTTTAAAAATAGCAAAAAAAAAAAATATTAAAGTAATTGAGGATAGTGCGGAAATGATTGGCCAAAAATATAAAAATAATATGTGTGGGAGTTTTGGAGATATAAGCACTTTTAGTTTTTATGCTAATAAACACATAACTACAGGAGAAGGAGGAATGATATTAACTAACAATTCTAAAATTTATCAAAAAAGCAAGTCACTCAGAAATTTGTGTTTTGGCTCTAATACAGATAGATTTAATCATGACGATATAGGCTGGAACTATCGACTCACAAATGTTCAGGCAGCAATAGGTTGTGGTCAATTAAAAAACATTTCTTGGATCTTAAAAAGAAAGAGAGAGATAGGTAGAAGGTATTCAACTTTGCTAAAAGAAAATTTTAAAATTTATATTCAGGATTCTAAAAATAAATTTTCAAAAAATATATATTGGGTTTTTGGGGTAATATTAAAACCAGGTTTTAAAATAAAAAGAGACTATGTTATGAAAGAGCTATTAAAATATAATATACAAACTCGTCCATTCTTTACACCAATGCATAAACAAAAAATTTTTAAAAAAATGAAAATATTTAGTAAAAATCAAAAATATCCAAATTCTGAATTTATATCAAAAAATGGTTTTTATTTACCCTCTGGAGTCGGAATTAAAAATTTTGAAATAGATTATATCTGCAAAGTTTTAAATAAAATATTTTCTATTAATTAGTATTACAAAGGAAAAGATAATCGCCTGATCTAGAATCTGAAAAAAACGAAACTGAGTGATTGGAATGTTTTTTTATTAAATGGTAATTATTTGACTTAAACATTTTTGTTATATTTTTTTCTTTTTTGTAAAAGGTTGATTTTTTATCATTAATTTCGATTAATATAAGTTTAACTTTATTTTTTTTTAGAGTGTTTTTTGCACCCTTTAAAAATTCAAGTTCGGAACCATCTATATCAACTTTAAGAATATCGATGCTTTTAATCTTATTTTTTTTAACAAAACTATCTAGGGTTATAGTTTTAACCATAAATTGAGTATAACTCTCTGTATTTTGTAATAATATTTTTAATAAAATTTTTCTTGATAATACCCACTTTGAATCTTTTCTAAATAATGGTGATAATGAAGAACCCGAGGACTCAAAAAATCTATTAAAATTATAATTTGCAGTCCCATTTTTATCGCTTAGCGCTATTTCATTAAAATTTATATTTTTCATAGAAATCAGATCAGAAATATAATTTTTAGTATTTTTATTAATATCGAATAAATAAAAAGTAGATTTTTTTTGTTTAATTAAATTTAATACTTTTCTTGAAAAAACACCTTTGAAACAACCGACATCAAAAATAACTATTTTTTTTTGTGTTTTCAAAATATCTACTATTTCAGTTTCCATATTGTGGGCAAATATATTAAGTAAATAATAAATAAATTTTTTCATTTTGTAAATTTATTAGTTTAAAATAAGAAAAATTAATTTTGTAAAAAAATACATGGCGTATACAAAAATTAATACCGTCACAAAATATAATATTACAATTAATTTATTCTTTTTATTTTTTTCTTGAATAATATTTTCTGACTCCCTGTCAAATATTGAATCTCTTTTTTTTTCTTTAAAGTCATAGGTAAACATCCAAAAGTTTTGATCATTCTCTATTTCTTTGTCCGTACTAATAGCTTTTATATGAAGAATTATATAATTTGCTAAAAAACACAAACAAATTAATATTAAAATTGCTTTAATCATATTCTATTTAATTTTTTTTTGCTCTTCTTTAATTTTTTTTATTAGACTGCTTCTCCTATCAAAAAGTAAACTAATTTTTATTTTTTGATTTACTTTTATCTCAATTTTTTGAATATTTCTTATCTCATTATTATCGGCTACAGCTGATATTGGTCTTTTCTTGCTTTGGAGATTGATAATATTTATTTTTGATTTGTCTGAAACTAATTTACCTTTCCATCTTCTTGGTCTAAACGGACTAATTGGGGTTAAAGCAATTTTTTTCGAATCCAATGATAATATTGGACCATTAACTGAAAGGTTGTAAGCTGTGCTCCCTGCAGGAGTTGAAACTAATACTCCATCACTAACTAATTCCTTAATTAAATTTTTTTTATTTATTTTAATTAATAAATTTGCGGTTTGCTTGCTCTGTCTGAGTAATGAAATTTCATTAACGGCAATCATTTTGAATGTTTTTTTCTTAGTATTGGTTATTTTCACTTCAATTGGATTAATAGAGAATTTTTTTGCTTTCTCTATTTTTCTTTTAAGCAAGGAAATTTTATGATTTTTATTCATTAAAAACCCTACTGTGCCACAATTAATCCCATAGAAAGGTTTTTGAAAATTATAAAACTTTTTTAAGTTTTTTAACATAAACCCATCTCCACCAGCTACAACAATAATATTACATTTTTTTATAGAGTACTTTTTAAAATTTTTAAGTTTTTTCTTCAGTAAATGTGTTTTTTTATTTTTATCAAATATAAAATGATATTTATTCATAAATTAGTTTATTTAAAAATTAACCCACTCCTTAAATCCTTATGCAGAGTATTTCTCTTTAAATACTTCTTTAAATTAAATCTAAACAAATGATAAATTATATACCTTACTCTTTTAAAAAATTTATCATAAAGTGTTAATGGCAAGAATTTATTAAGATTATCATGTGAAATTTGACTTATCTTGAGCGTGCCAAATAAACCTTGTGGTGCATTAGCATAATTATCTGAAAGATGTCTTACTAAAGATCCATTATCCAACTTGTTCTTTTTAAATGGAACTATTGTTGCTAAATA